>Ga0265336_10000088_pt1 | contig 70739 bp, 58 predicted proteins | sample 42119metaG_FD_193583 | JGI IMG/M metagenome (GOLD analysis project Ga0265336, IMG submission 193583) | Rhizosphere microbial communities from Carex aquatilis grown in University of Washington, Seatle, WA, United States - 4-21-19 metaG | ecosystem: Host-associated > Plants > Roots > Rhizosphere...
GTGGAGCTGTGCCAATTGTGCATTGACCTGGGCAACTCCGGGGAATGAAGTATAAGTACGCTGTGTATTCAACCAGATATAACCCAACCCGCCGCCGCCGTAAATGGAAGCCATGGACACCGGTACACTTACGATATATGACCCGCCGGTGTAATACATCTGTAGAAAATTCGCAGAGCCTCCTTTTTCCGCCTTCCAGACGCTACCGCCAAATTCACCCTGGATGGATTGTCCGCTCGAAGGAGTATACCGCACGCCTGCCATAACAAAATAATAGTTCTTAAAATCATTCCCTGCGGGGAGCGAATAGTTTTTTTCGATTGATTGATAAATCGCGTTGACGTCTGAAAATTTCTGTCCAAAATAGTCCCCGGCAACAAATAATGTCAGGGGCGCATCCCCCGGCCTCGGCTGGACTGCAATGACTGGCTTTTGTTGTCCTTGCGCAAAACATGGGGGGATAAAGAAAATTACAACCAAAAGCAAATACGTCAGGGAACTGAGTTTCTTCATAGAAGATCCTTCCTAGGCATTGGCCGATCGAAATTATCGTGTCATAAAATTCCATCAGAAAGAACTAATACTTCCGTTGAAATGCAACCCTCTAAAATCCAGAGTTGACCTGTGTCACGATGTTTTTCCGTAGGGATTTTACGAAAAGGTGAGAAAGCCCCATGCAATCAATGCCAAATCATCAACAGCACCCGCCATCTGGTCGTGTTACAGTTTCAGCTCCGCCGCTTTTGGCGGAAGGGTTTTCCTCGTTCCCAATCTCCGATTAGGAGCGCTGTGATCCTGCCGCTCGATGTCTTCAGACGAAAAGACGAGATTTGCAAGTCGCTCCCAAACAGAGTTTGGGAGCGAGAATGGAAATTCTCAAACTGTAACACTGCCCACCATCTACTAAGAGAAGCCTGCTGTTCTATTTCCCCTTCCATTCAGGCTTTCTCTTTTCACCAAAAGCCTTCATTCCTTCTTTCTGATCCTCGCTTGCGAAAAGCATGTAAAAATTTTTCCGTTCAAATTCGAGACCGCCTTCGATCGTCGTATCGAATGATTTTAACACGGCTTCTTTTCCCAGTCGGACGGCGAGAGGAGGTTTCGAGGCGATGAGCTTTGCAAGGTTCTTCGCTTCCTCGATAATATATTCATTCGGGACTACTTTGACGACGAGCCCCCATTTTCTCGCTTCCTCGGCGTTGATCATCGAGCCCGTGAGCACCATTTCCATCGCCTTGGACTTGCCGACGGCGCGTGTGAGACGCTGTGTTCCTCCGGCCCCCGGAATAACGCCGAGATTGATTTCCGGCTGGCCGAATTTCGCCGATTCCGACGCAATAATGATATCGCACGTCATTGCCAGTTCGCATCCGCCGCCGAGCGCAAAACCGCTCACAGCCGCAATGATCGGCTTTTTTATTTTTCGAATCCGGTCCCATCTCGCAAACTGATCGCGCTGCAGCATTTCGACGGCCGATGCGTCTGCCATCTCTTTGATGTCGGCTCCGGCAGCAAATGCTTTGTCGTTTCCCGTGAGGATAATGCACCGTACGTCATTCTCTTTGTCGAGCTCTTCAAGGGTTGAGACCAACTCTTCCATCAACTTCATGTTGATTGCATTCAACACGTCCGGCCGGTTGAATTGTATGAGGGCATAGCCCGCTTCCTTCGTTAGAATGATCGTCGTGAGGTTCATGCAAGGCTCGCAGCTATTTTGAGTAAGAGATGAGCGTTATTTGTATCAGCGGAAAAAATTTGCCTTTTGCGCTTTTAATTTTTGACCGACCGGAGTTTCTTATAGTCTATCGGCCGCTTTTCGTTGAACGCCCTGATCCCCTCCACGATCTCGGGGGCTGACGTATGAACGGTGAGCCAGTCTTTTGCATGACCAATGGTCATTGCCCACGAAAAATTCCGCCAGAAATTTAACTGCTCTTTGGTGTAGCGCGTGCACTCCGGCAATTTATTGACGAGCGTTTCGACCATCGCGCGGACCGCCGCATCGAGGTTTCTTCGCGGAACAACCCGGTTGATCAATCCCCAGGAAAGAGCCTCCTTGGCTTTCAATTCCCTGCCGAGCATCAGGATCTCGCGTGCACGGCGGTCGCCGACGATGATCGGCAGCCATTGTGTGCCGCCGGCAGCAGCCACGCTGCCGCGGGACGTGCCGACATGTTTGATGACAACATCCGATGAAGCGATAGCAAAGTCGCACGACATCTGAAGCTCATTTCCCCCGCCGACGACCATGCCGTTGAGCCTTGCAATCGTCGGCTTGCCGACGTTGCGCAGCCGTTCAAACGTCTCGATGAATACACCCATCCATTTGTAGAAGTCACCCGGTTTGTCGAGAAAATCTTCCTTCCATTCTTTAATATCTGCCCCCGTACAAAATGCCTTTGTGCCGGCGCCGGTGATAACGATAACGGCAACCTCGTCGTCCCACTGCGCCTTCTGCAAAGCATCAGCAAGTTCCTGCAGCATCTCAAGATTGAGAGCGTTATGTACTTGCGGACGATTGAGAGTAATGGTGGCGTGAAATTGTGATTTTGTATAGAGAAGGGTATTGTAGGATTTGGGAGCGGGGGAATATTTTTTCATATGAATCGTTTTACTTCGCTATGAAGAGGAAAAGGAATTTGCGTTTCCATGAATTGCCGCCGCAGAGTTTTAGTCTTCAAAGGTCTTGATGCTTTCGCGGGATGTTACATCGGCGTACATCAGCGTCACATATTTTGCGGCGAAGCCCATCAGATCTTTTCCGGCGACGCGCCCCGGGGGAGATGCAAGCGCCGCATCGAGTGCATCCTTTGAGTCAAAATACATCTCGCACATCAAATACTCGGGAGTCTCGCCGATCGCGGAACCGGTGATCTTCGAGATTTCCATCTGGCGGAGACCGGGTAATTTTTTCACCAACGGAGCATGCACATCCGTGTAATGTTTGTCGAACGCTGAAACATCGTCCGGTTTTTTGTACAGCGCGATAAGTTTCACCATGAGGTCCTCTTTCTCGATTGGAAGGCTGCGACGGCGTAATATAGCCGAAGCGCGGGGAAAAATCAATTCAGGGCGCGAAGATTGAATTTTCTCCCCGTTTTATCTATACTATGACCACCGAACGTGCATTCATTCAGCAGTCTTCGATGACCCCGTCCACGCTTTCTTCATCGCACAAATTATCGTCCGTTACGGCTCAGCATATCAAGACCATCGAGAAGATCTTTTTCGATGCGGGACTTGGCGAACGGGCATCGATGTTCTTTGTCCCTCTCGAGAAACAGCTCTTCAATTCGGCGGATGAAACGATGGCGTCCACCAACTTCCTTCGATTTGTCGAATCAAGCTTCAATCAGGCCGCAATCCTTCGCGACCTGAGCGAACATCCCGTCCTGCTCGAGACGCTTGTGCTGATCTTCGGCGTTTCGCAGTATTTTTCGGACATCCTCATCCGTGACCCTGAGCTGTTCCGATGGCTTACCGCAACGGCCGTTCTTGATCAGTCGAGGACAAAAGAGGAATTCCTGAACGCTTCGCGTCAGAGCATCGAGCCGTTCCAATCGCACTCCCGCAAGCTTAATGTCCTGAAACGGTTTCAACGGCGCGAGATGCTCCGGATCGGTGTGAGGGATATCCTTGGATTGGCCGACCTTGAAACCACAATGCGCGAACTATCGCACCTTGCCGATGCGGTTACCGTCCGGGTCGCAGAACTTTCATGGACAGAATTAAAGAATCAATTCGGCGGCGAGCCGGCAACTGCCTGGGCGATCATCGGCCTCGGAAAGCTGGGCGGAGAAGAACTCAACTACAGTTCCGACATCGACCTTATGGCAGTCTACGATGAGGACGGGGAGATCGGGTCATCCTCTTCGTTTGCGATGACACACGGGGAGTTCTTTGTCCGCTTCGTTGAGCTTGTCGTGCAAAGCCTTTCTCATCCAACCGAGGAAGGGTATTTCTACAGAGTTGACATGCGTCTCCGGCCGGACGGGAAAGCGGGAGCGCTCATCCGCTCATTCGAGTCCGCTGTTCTGTACTACGAATCCCGCGGCGAGTTATGGGAACGTCAAATGCTGATCAAGGCTCGTTACATTTCGGGGGGCAAGATTTTCGCACAAAAGTTCCTCAGCGCACTTTCGCCGTTCATCTACCCCCGGACTTTTTTCCAAAATCCTATCGAAGAGATATCCCGGATCAAAGCCCGCATCGAATCGAATTCCGACGAGCGGAATATCAAACTCCGCGCGGGAGGAATTCGCGATATTGAATTTATCGTTCAGGCCCTGCAGCTGCTGAACGGAGGAAAAAATGCCTCTCTCCGGACATCAAATACGCTCGCAGCGGTAACGCTGCTTCATTCGATGCATCTCCTTTCCGGCCGGGAAGCGGCACAGCTTCGCGAAGCGTACTGCTTCTTCAGAATTCTCGAACATCGCCTGCAAATGCTCGCGTACGCTCAAACTCACTCGCTTCCGGAGGCGGCACGCGAACGAAAAAAAATCGCGCTGCGAATGGCCATACCCAGTGATCAGTTCGAGAAACTTCTCGCCGGCCATTTGCTGAATGTTCGCCGCATCTTCAAGACCGTCTTCACGAAAAGGGACTTCGGGCGCCATTCCGATGTTGAGCTTTTTCTAAACGAAAAGCCGGGTTCCGACTTCTCACAAAGCTTCGCCGGACGTTACCGGTTAGGGAATAATGAGAAAACGATCCGGACGCTTCGCAGAATGCTGTATGGAACAAATCTTTTGGGGAAGAAAGAATTTCCCGAACGAACACGAACATTGTTCAAAAGCGTCGCAGAGCCCCTGCTGGATGAGATCAGCGCCTCGATTGCCCCCGATCAAGCGCTCGCCCATTGTGAAAGAATCTTGTCGTCGTTTCCTTCTCCCGACGCCATGTATTCTCTTTGCGCCGAGAAGAATTTCCGCAGGTCTTTCATAACGATATGTGCGCACAGCGGAATGCTCGCAAGACAATTTGCACTTTCCCCAGGGCTTGCTGAACAGGTCCTCACGAGTGTCGAAACAGTGCTTCGCGAAGATGTCGTCCCTGCCCCGCCAGGAGTAAGCGTGCACTTATGGAAAGCGGTTGAAGAATGTAAACTGGCGGTACGGTACATTCTCGGCACGATAGACGAATACGCGCTGTTCCGTTCCTTGTCAGACATTGCATCGTCGGCGCTTTCATTCCTTTATGAGCAAGAACGAAAAAAACTAAAGATCGCGAAAGGAGTCCGTTTTTGCATCGTCGGGATGGGAAAGCTCGGCGGAAGCGAAATGAACTTCGGATCGGACCTCGACGTTGTCTTCCTGTTCGAGGCGAAGAGGAAGCAGGATGCCGAAAAATGTGAACGGCTTGCGTCAAATATCATGACGGAATGTTCGCGCGCTTCATCGGCGGGAAAACTGTACGATATTGATGCACGTTTGCGTCCGGAAGGGAGGAACGCACCTCTCGCCGTTGCGCGGGGGCAATACTTTGAATATCTTAACGAGCGTGCATCATTGTGGGAGCGTCAATCGCTGACGCGGGCCAGAACCATTTCCGGCGACAAAGATTTCTCGGCGGAGATCATGGATTCCATACGCGGGTCGATCTATCAGTCCCCGTTGCCTGAGGGATGGACGGAAGAAATTCTTGCGATGCGGCGAAAGACGGAGTCGAGAAGCCGTACTTCGTCCTCAGAATTCCTGGATATCAAACTTGGCGCCGGCGGGTTGATGGATGCAGAGTTTGCGGTCCAAGCGCTTCAGCTCTCCAGGAGAAAGAATGCATATGCGATGACTAATGTGTATGATCTCTTGGAACAATATGCACGCGGCTTATCGAACTCAGAAAACATTGCGATTATCGGCAATCACTACAGACTGCTCCGGCGTGTTGAGACGGCGCTGCGTCTCGGCCTCGACGTGAGAAATCATGTTGTTCCAGCCGATGAGGATTCTCTCGACTACCTTGCGCGTCTGCTGAAATATCCGGCCGGAATGGAGATGCTCTCATCGCTCCGCGCGTCCATGAAAGAAACACGCTCATTGTTTGAATCGATTCTCGAGTCGCTCGCATGAAGTCATTATTCGAGAGTAAATACCGGGATCACGTTGCCGCAGCCATCCTTTGGCTCGTGATATTTTTCGTCTACCTCCGGACCATTGCTGTAACCGTTGGGTTCATCGACAGCGGAGAGCTAGCAACTGTACCGTACATCCTCGGCATTGCGCATCCAACCGGGTACCCCCTCTGGACTCTTGTCACGCACATTTTTTCACATTTGCCTATCGCAAGTGAGGAGATCGTGCGGTTGAATATATTTTGCGCGCTCGCAACTTCTTCCGCGGCAGTGCTGCTGTATTATGCGATGCTCCTGCTATTCCGAACCGGCATCAAATCGCCGGACCCATACCATTCGGTGATGCCCGCTTCCTTCACTGCGCTGGTGCTTGCATTTTCGCAAACATATTGGGACCAGGCGACCTCGATCGAGGTGTACGCTTTTCATCTTTTTCTCTTGAGCGCAACTCTTCTTATTTTTCTCCGTGCTGTTTTTAGTTATCTCGAAGAACAGGCGATCGACCAGCATAAATGGTTTCTCTTTGCCTATGTGCTCGGATTGAGCTTCACGAACCATCTTACAACCATCCTTTTGGCGCCGGCCTTTATTTTTCTCTACTTCTCAGCGTTTCGCCTTTCAAAAGAAGGAATCCGGCTGTTGTGCATTCTTGCCATCCCTTTTGTCCTGGGTCTTTCGGTTTACGTCTATTTTCCAATAAGGACGGTGCAGCAGCCGGTTCTGAACTGGGGATATCCAGCAACGATTGAGAGAATCCTATGGCATGTTTCAGGCAAACAATACCGCATATGGATGTTTTCATCTTCGGCCGCAGCCGCAAAACAGTGGAACCGGTTTGTGAATGCCGCGCCGGTAGAATTTTATTATCTGCCGCTTCTTTTCTCACTCTTCGGCGCATGGAAGCTGCTGTTGAATCACCGCCGGATATTTGCCTTCGTTTTCCTGCTCCTGGCGGGATGCATCGCTTACACGATCAATTATGATATCAACGACATCGATTCGTATTTTCTACTGGCGTATGTTGCTCTCGCCATGTTTGCGGGATTTGGAGCGCTTGAGGCGTGGATGATGTTTAAAAAAAGCTGGGGGAAAGCCGCTGTCGCAGCAGTCTTCTTCGCAGTCGTCGCCGCTGAACTTTCGGGAAACTGGTCTGAAGCAGACGCAAGCAGCAATTATCTCGTGGAGGATTATGCCACGACATTATTGTCGAACGTAAAACCTAAGGCGATCATTATTTCGTACCAGTGGGATGACTTTGTCTCGGCATCGTACTACTTCCAATACATCAAACACGTCCGTGAAGACGTGACGGTCATCGACAAAGAACTGCTCCGACGGTCATGGTACTATCTGCAGATGGAGAAGGACCATCCAGTGCTGTATGAAAAATCGAAGAGAGAAATAGCGGCGTTTCTGGAGGAGTTGTATAAATTCGAGCATGACACACCGTACGATCCCGCTGTCATCGAGGCAAGGTATAACAGGATGATCGACAGTTTCATCGATCATAACATCGACAGCGTGCCGGTGTACGTGACGGGCGAAATTGAATCACACCTTGCCGCGCATTACCGCCGGGTTCCCGAAGGGCTGGCATACCGGCTCTATGGTGATTCGATCTACCACCCTTTGGAATTTCCAGCGTTTGCCTACCGTCCATATCGGAAAAGAGACATGTACACTCAGCAAATTCAAGCAACGTACGCCCGGATGCTGACGCAGCGTGCATTGTACGAGCAATCGTTCGGGAAACCCGATCTCGCCGACCGCTACGCGGCGAAGGCGTACGAGATCGAGGCCGGCGCGCTCACGGGCAGCCTGCCGGGAAAAAAGCCGGCGTTATCCAGGTAAATTCAGAAAGAATATCCTGTCTCGCCGTGTTGACTCAGGTCCAATCCTTCCATTTCTTCAACATCCTTGACGCGCACGCCCATTGTGGCGTCGAGAACTTTCAGAATCACCCACGTAACAGTGAATGAATAAACGATGGCTGCAACAACGCTTAATGCCTGGACGCCGAGCAGTGAAGCGCTCCCAAAAAATAAGCCGTTGCTCCCTGCGGCATTGATCGCTTTTGAAGCGAACAATCCGGTAGCGAGCGCTCCAAGAGTACCCCCGACTCCGTGAACACCTACTGCGTCGAGTGAATCATCATACCCGAGTTTGCTCTTCAAGCCGACCGCAAAATAACAGACCATTCCAGCCAGCAGACCGATGACGACGGCAGACATCGGGCCGACAAATCCTGAAGCGGGCGTAATTGCCACAAGTCCCGCTACGGCGCCCGATGCCGCGCCGAGAACTGTTGGCTTGCCTCGATGCCACCACTCGATGAAAAGCCACGAAAGCGTTGCAGCGGCAGCGGCGAGATGTGTCGCAACAAAAGCTGCCGTTGCAAGCGCCCCCGATCCAAGGGCGCTTCCGCCATTAAACCCAAACCATCCGAACCAGAGGAGGGCCGCACCAAGGAGTGTCAACGTCAGGTTGTGCGGCGGCATCAACTCTCCGCTGTGCCCTCTTCTTTTGCCGATAATGATCGCCGCAACCAGAGCAGAAACTCCTGAGCTGATATGAACGACGAGCCCGCCGGCAAAATCGAGAGCCCCAAGATCATGGATCCATCCGCCGATTCCCCAAACCCAATGTGCGATGGGAGCATAGACGAACGTGGACCAAAGGACCAGGAAGACGAGGTAGGTCTTGAACTTGAATCGCTCGGCGAAAGCCCCGGTAATGAGCGCGGGGGTGATGACCGCAAACATCATCTGGAAGATCATGAACAGTTCATGGGGTACCGTGGGCGCATAATCGGCGTTCGGCTCCAATCCGACCCCGTGCAGCCCGGCCCATTGCAGTCCGCCGATAACGTGTCCGATATCCGGTCCGAATGCAAGACTGTAACCGATAAGAACCCATTGGATCGAGATGACGCCCAGAGCGACAAAGCTCTGCATGACCGTCCCAAGGACATTCTTTCTCCGTACCATGCCCCCATAAAAAAGAGCAAGGCCGGGGGTCATGAGCATGACAAGGGCCGTGGAGATAAGCATCCACGCCGTGTCACCGGCGTCAATTCTTTGAGCGGAAACCGAAGATTGATCTTGTGCCGGCAGAGTTGCGGGCGCGGCTAACAGCAACAGGAATAAGATTGAAAGAGAAAAACGTTTCATTGCAGACCTCATCATGTTCGTTGGAAAAGTGCTGATCATCACTTTCCACTTCCTCAGTCCGAGCTCTGCGTACTCCTTCCACCGCATAACTTCTTCTCCTCTCAATGCCAACTTCTACCGTGTCTGCAAGTTTCAGTTCTGTGCCGAGTGCTTTATTCGCTCCGCCGTCGGGACCCATAAGCTCCGCATTCATTGTGAACATCCGGAAGTGTACTCCTTTGGTGAAATTCAATTAACTAATTAGGAAAAAGTTCGCAACAAGATAAGTATTTTAGGAATTAGTTCAAATAGGCCTAACTAAATAACTTTGTGCACGATGGTTTTTCAGCTCTGGTCTTTCGGAAGGCGAATTCCTATTTTCTATCCGGCTGGTAAGAGCGCAAACATTACAATTATCATACACCACCCAGTGAAAAATCAGTATTTTGGCGATATCAACGATTACAGGAAATACGGTCTTCTGCGCATTCTTGGTGCTGGGAAAAGGAATAAGATCGCCGTGTGCTGGATGCTCACTGCGGACGACTCACGCGGCGACGGCAAATTCACCGGCTACCTCGACAATCCGAATTCCTGGCGTTCATTCGACCCCGAGCTATTTGATTTCCTTCGCAACACGGTGATCAAGAAGCGTCAGCGGGATATCGCTTCCGTCGAACAGGCTGGTCTTGTTCCTTCAGCAACTTTCTATTCCCTTCTTCTAACCGACGAAAACAGGAGCAAGTACTTTCAACGCCTCGACAAGCAGTTACGGCGGCCGTGCCTTCTATTTTTTGACCCCGACAACGGAATGGAGGTCCAAAGCATTCCCCGCGGGAGGCGTGGTTCGAACAAGTACTTATATTGGCACGAAGCCGTTCACTTCTTTTCAAACGGACATTCGCTCCTCATTTATCAACACTACCCGCGGATGGAGAGGGAAAGATTTACTATATTAAGAGCAGCCGATTTTATCAAGAAGATGGGCGCCGCGACCGTCTATTCGTTCAAGACTCCCAAGGTCGTTTTTTTCCTGGTGCCGCAGCAGCGCCACGAAGAATTTTATCGCTCCATCGTTGAAAAGGTCGACCGGGTGTGGGGAGGGGAACTCGTGCCTGGCGAATATCACACATCACCATAAGCGGATGAATGGAAAATACATTCTATAATGAATTCGACATGCAGTGTCTGACAAAGGAACGCGCATCGGATTACCGCTCGCCGTTCGAGATTGACCGCGACAGGATCATTCACACTTCCGCGTTCCGAAGATTGCAGGCAAAGACTCAGGTCTTTCTTTCCGGAGAGTACGATTTTTACAGGACCCGGCTCACGCATTCGCTGGAGGTCGCGCAGATCGGACGGTCAATCTGCAAATTTCTCCAGCACAAAAGCCCCCTCCTCTCGGACGAATTTACGATCGATGCGAACCTTGTGGAAGCCATCTGCCTTTCACACGACCTCGGCCATCCTCCCTTCGGGCATTCCGGCGAACGAACCCTCAACGAATTGATGAAGCCGCTCGGCGGCTTCGAGGGGAACGCACAGACGCTTCGGCTTATTGCCGAGACCATCTACTCCTCCGGCGGGGAACGGCAGGGGATGAATCCGACCCGTGCCTTCCTCGACGGCATCCTGAAATACAAGACGCTCCACGGTGCACTCGATAATCCCGAGAATCATTTCGTGTACGATGAACAGTCGAGTCACGTGGATTTTGCGTTTGGCGGCGCACCGGTACCCGGAGAGTGGAGCGCGGGAAAAAAGCTCAATTCGTTCCGGAGCATCGAATGTCAAATAATGGACTGGTCGGACGATGCGGCGTATTCTCTTAACGACCTCGCCGACGGGATCCATTCCGGCATCATCAACAAAGAAAAAATCGAGAGATGGGCGGGCGATCGAACACTATCCCCGGATGAGAATCGTTCACTCGAAGAAATTCTTCGTGCGATAACGACCAGACAGTTGGAGAAGATCATTGCGGGAAAGATCGGTTACTTCATTCAGGCGTGCAGCCTCAGCGAATGGAAGAATTTCATGAGCGGAATGACGAAGCGTTATTGCTATCGGCTGGAAATCGACCAGTCAATTCAGCGGGAATCTGAATTGTATAAAAAGATCTCCATCGACCTGGTTTTCCGTTCGCCTCAGCTCCACCAGCTCGAGCACAAAGGCGGGTACATCCTGAAAAAAATATTCGGGGCGTTTGAAGAAAACTACATCGGAAAAGAAAAATCAAAAACAAATCTGTTGCCGCGGGATGCCGAACAGAGCGTGCGCAACACAGCCAACCCGAACCAGCGCATGCGTTTACTTTGTGATCATATTGCCGGCATGACGGACGGATTTGCCGTCCGCACGTACAAACGACTCTTCGACGCCGAATTCGGTTCGCTCGCGGACCTTATTTGACGATCCTTAGTGTGCCGCTCTCAGCATCTCGGGCGTAAATTTATTCAGCTTCACTACCCTCGCTTGCTTCCTGCTCATCGACGGCACAACCATTCTCGCCTGCGCCTCGTTTTCGGCTTCAATAATGGCGAAGCCTGTATGGTCGCCGGAGGCACAGCCCCACTCAAAATGAGTAAGGTAACCAAGCGCCTCGACTTGCTTGATAACATGTGTACAGTCATCTTTTGTATGGGGCGATTCCACTAAATACCTGTCCATTGAGGTTCCTTTCTTCCTATCATTTTGCGCCTTCCGGCTTTGCGTGAGGGACTAATGCCTGATTTTTGCGCGTCTTACTTTTTCTCGTGCTCGGCGTAATCGTACGGGTAAAATAAATATAGAGCGTCCGAACTTTCTGCAGACCACTCCGGCACCTTATGTTTCACCGGTTTGATGTGCCGGAGATACACAACGAGGGCATGGCGGTCTTCCTCGTTCATGTTGGAAAATCCCGGCCAGGGCATCGTTGTCGGATGGAAAAACCTCCCATCATGAAAAATGCCGCTTCTCAGCACCCGTTTTACTTCGTCATCCGTTCGGCGGGCAAGGCCCGTTTCAGGGTCCGGTGTAAGGTTGCGTGAATACGGCGTTCCGATGTTCCTTAACTCAAACTTGGCTCCTCCCGCAAGAAATTCGTTCCAGTTCGGCCCTTGGTCCCCCTGAGGAGTGTGGCAATCGCTGCAATCAGAATACGACATGATGTACTCTCCCCTCTGAGCAATCGTTCGCTCGACAGGGTCGTCGATTTTCTCAAGGGCTGATGCAACCACCTCGGCGTGCGGCTTAGTAAAGGCTTCGCGCGGAAGGAGATCAAACGGTGGAATGAGATATAGGAATGCAATGAATCCTATCACTATTAAACACACCGCAACGATGCCGGCCCATTTCAATATCTTCTTCATCGCTGCACCACCTTTGCGTGTTCATCGTGCGCGGCAATATTCTTGTCGACACCTGAAAGATTTTGTGATACGGACTTTTGTTGGTCCTCCGGTTCCTTCATCGGATAGGCCGGCGCCGGAATTCGTTCCTTCAGGACCAGCATCTTAAACTTTCCCCACAAATACGTGAAGACGTTCGGTTTATCCGGATCAGGAATCTTATGATGCACTGCTGGCACGGTCCGCAGGTACGTAACGATCGCATTTTGATCATCTTCCTTTAAGGCAGAAAATGCAGCCCACGGCATCGGAAATGGCAGAAATTTTCTTCCATCGCGGGAAATTCCCTGGGTAATTGCCCTTTTGATTTCCTGGTCGGTCCAGTTGCCCAGACCGGTTTCATTATCCGAAGTAAGGTTTCGTGTTACATATTTGCCGAATGGATAGAGGTCAAACGTCAACCCTCCCGAGAGCTGTGACCCCTCCACGATCCGCATATCGTCGGTGTACTTCGAATGACATCCTGCACAGCCGATGGACCGGACAAGATATTTTCCGCGCTGAACCGGGTCGGCTTTTTCCTGCGCATCAAGCTTCGAATAGAATTCCTTCACTTCATTTTCATTCATATTCCATACAGGCTTGCGCGCGATCGAAACCACGTAGTTTGCAAGATCCCACATTTCCTTCTCGCTTGCAGCGCCGGCAAACGAAGGCATTGGCGTCCCATCAACTCCAGTCCTGAACCGGAGATAGATATCGCGGGCCGTCGCTCCTCCACGGAATGTCCACGGCTCGGTCAAATTCACTGCATAGGTTTCGAAGTTCCATTCATCCTGGAAGTCTTTCGCCACAGCACCCGTTCCGGCGCCGTCTGTTCCGTGGCAATCAGCGCACTGCAATTTGGCGTAGACCTTTTTCCCCGCTGCGGCGCTTGCTGCCGAATACGGAACAGGAGATCCCACATGAACGGGACGGGGTTTATCTTTTTGAAAACGCGGGGAGAATGCTTTTACATAATCGACCACTTGCTTGAGCGAATCGCCTTTGATGAACGGCGCCCAGTCCGGCATGGACGTCCCGTGCAGGCCGTTGTTGATCGCGGCCATCAGGTCTTCATCCGTCGGAAGACTGCCGGATTCGGTCGAGCGAAATTTGAACATGCCGGTGGTGAAATTTCGCGGCCGGGGATTCAGCAGCGCCGAACCTACACCCTCACCTTTTCCATCTGCTCCATGGCATTGGGCGCAATGTGTTTCATAGATCGATTTTCCCACGGTCTGCTGGGAAACGGCTTCTTTGTCCGCAGGGGCGCCGAGAAGATTGGCGCTGAGGCCGATCCACAACGATACGGCGATAAGCATAGCCGTGGATCCGGAGAAAGATTTCATTATACCTCCGTGATGGGATAAGGTGTGAATTCAATTCACTCGACCACTGAATAAATTTCGCGCCTGCCGGATTCAACGAGCGGCGCAAACTTGACATGATACCACTCGCCGAACTCTTTCATTCCAAGCTCGCTCTTCAACGAACGGTCAAAAGCTGCGATGTCATCGAACGTGTCTTCAATGACAAACGTATAGTATGGACCGGTGTAGTCCGCGAGCACACGGTTCTCAGAGAGACCATGCTTTTTGCGAAGCGCAGCGAATTCTTTCCATGCAGCTTTCGCTTCTTTGGCTTTCCCAAATTTCAATTGAAATACCTCGCGGACAACGATCATGACAATCTCCTTGTTGATAGGATAATGGAAAACAAGTTCAACCGGACAGACGCGATCACAGAGACAGCAATGCCGCGCGCTGGGTGAAATTTTGCGTCCGGAAAAGAATACGTTGTTATTCTCGGCTTACCGTCTGGATTCAAGCCCTACAGTGCATTGAATCTCCCCGCCATTTTCCTTACATTAGTGCGTTAATGTAAATTTTCGTAAAGATTAAGTCAAGAGTCCTCTCTTGTTATTTCCCTTCAATTTCGAAAATCCGGAAAAATGCAGCCGCTCATAGATTTTTTCGCAGAAAACCAGCTCCTTTTGTTCTTTACCGTTATCGGTCTTGGCTATCTCGTCGGCCAGATCCGAATATTCGGATTCAGCCTCGGCGTTTCTGCGGTGCTGTTCGTCGGGATCGCCTTCGGCGCTCTTGACAAGCGGCTCGGCCTCCCGGAATACATCTACATTATCGGTCTCGTACTTTTCGTCTATGCCGTCGGTTTGCAGTCCGGTCCGAGTTTTTTTGCTTCATTCCAGAAACGGGGTTTGCACACCAACGGCCTCGCAGCTCTTATGCTTGTTGTCGGCGCGCTGATCACATTTGCGGTTTGGAAAGCCCTCGGGATCTCTCCGGCAAGCGCCGCGGGATTATTTTGCGGCGCGTTGACGAGCACTCCTGCTCTTGCTGCGACTGTCGAGACGGCAAAAACTCTTTCTGCAAACCTTCCGCACGATGTTGCCGACCTCAACGCCAATAGTCCAGTGGTCACGTACGGTCTTGCCTACCCATTCGGCGTGCTCGGAGTGCTGCTATGGTCTTTCGTATTCATAAAAATATTCAAAGTCGACTTTGTAAAAGAAGAAACAACGCGCTTGAGGGAATCCGGATCCGACATTATCGTGAGCCGGACGTTTCATATCACGAATCCAGCGATTGATGGAAAAAACGCAGCGCAGGCGCTTCAGCTCCTTGGTCAGCCGGCATTTACTCTGAGCCGCATTAAAAAAGGGGAACTCATTGAGATCGTTCGGCCCGACACTGTCCTTGGGGCCGGCGACCGTGTCGTTGCAGTAGGGACGCACGATGCGCTCGAGCGGGCACGAATATTATTCGGTGAAGAATCTCCCGATCACCTTCCCCTCGACAATACCGGGATCGATTTCCGGCGCATTTTCGTGTCGCGCTCATCGGTCGTCGGCAAACGCATTCACGAACTGAATCTTGAAATAGAATTCGGAGCCACGATCACCCGCCTTCGCCGCGGCGACGTCGATTTCGTCCCATCGCCCGACACGATCCTTGAGATGGGAGACAGAATCCGTGTCGTCACGCGCCTCGAAAACCTGGACCGTATCACCAACTACTTCGGCGACTCGATGAAGGCAATTTCCGAGACCGATTTTTTGTCGATCTCGTTCGGCATCGTGCTCGGAGTCATGGTCGGAATGATCCCCTTGCCGCTCCCGCACGGTATGGTGTTCAAGCTTGGGTTTGCGGGAGGGCCGCTCGTCGTTGCCCTTGTCCTCGGCCGGCTCGAGCGCACCGGCCCCATCCTCTGGGCTCTCCCCTTCAACGCCAATCTTGTGTTGCGGCAAACGGGACTCGTTTTCTTCCTGGCAGGGATCGGGACAAAAGCCGGTTATGGTTTTGGGACAATCTTCCAGACCGGCGGATGGGAATTGATCGCGGCCGGTGCGTTGACCACAACCGCCGTCGTTGTCCTCACGCTAATCGTCGCATATAAATATTTAAAACTGCCGATGTCCACGGTAATGGGAATTGTCGCGGGTATGTCGACCCAATCGGCATGCCTAGCCTTTGCGAACCAGCAGGCTCAAAACGAGCAGCCGAATGTCTGGTATGCCACTGTGTATCCAGCTTCGATGATCGCCAAGATCATCCTTGCGCAGATCATCGTTTCGGTCCTGTGGACAATGTAGGTCCCGTTATTGCCTTGCTCCGAATCTCTGATTGAGAACGAAACGCAAATCGCTCGAATGGAAAATCTTAGCAAGATAATCATTCGTTCCCAAACGGAGTTTGGGAACGAGAAAGCGGTTCTGTGGACGCTGTGAGAAAATGCCGGACATCTTGCCCCAAAAGCGCATTTAATTCGAGACTTGGCCGATCATTAGCCAACTGATGTCCGGCATCTGTTGAGCTCTCTCCCATTTTTATCTCAACTTTCCGTTGACTTTTTTGCATTTTTTTGGTATTATGATAGTCCAATTTTGAAATACCATTATTCTGAGGAAGGATGTATCCGATGTATGCAGTCGTTGAGATCGCCGGGCAGCAGTATAAAGTGAATCCCGAAGAAAAGCTCTACGTGCCGAGGCTGGAGAATGAGGTCGGCAGCAGCGTAACATTTGAGAGGGTGCTTCTCCTTTCCAACGACAAAGAGGTGAAGGTTGGCGCTCCTGTCGTTTCAGGAGCTTCAGTCAGTGCCAAGGTCCTCGCGCACGTCAAGGACGAAAAGGTCATTGTGTTCAAGAAAAAGAAGCGCAAGGGCTACCGCGTGAAACGGGGACATCGGCAGCAATACACCCACATAGAAATTACATCGATAGCATAAGGAAGATTGAAGTATGGCTCACAAAAAAGGGGGCGGAAGCTCCCGTAACGGACGAGACAGCAATGCCCAGCGGCTCGGCGTCAAACGCTTCAGCGGTCAGAAAGTTCTTGCCGGAACGATCCTAGTGCGTCAGCGCGGAACAAAATTCCATCCCGGCGCTAATGTTGCGAAAGGCGGCGACGACACGCTGTTTGCTCTCACAGACGGCGTTGTGAAGTTTCAACGGGTAGGAAAAACGCGGCAGGCAATTTCTATCGTCACGGCATAAACGGAGACAATCTCTTCGTGCTGAAAAAATACTCCATGCGTAAGAGTTTCGCTCTTGCGCATTTTTTTTAGTTTGTTTTACCCACACCGCAGGAAAGATTGCCGCGATCTCCCGAAGAACACTGGGAACAATAGAACTTTCGAGTCATCACATTTTTGAATTAGGAAACGCGCCTAGGGTCTTTGAGCTGTAGTGTCTTTATTGCAGTGCTCATTCTCTGCGCAACATCAACATCCAACTTATTCCTGGAGTCAATCATGAAAATTACAGTGATCGGTGCCGGCAATGTAGGCGCGACTTCCGCGCAGCGCATCGCAGAAAAAGAATTGGCAAACGAAGTTGTTCTTGTGGATGTTGTCGAGGGACTCCCTCAGGGCAAGGGCCTTGACATGTACGAATCGGCGCCGGTAGAAGGATTCGATTCGAGAGTTACCGGCACAAACACGTACGACGCGACCGCAAACTCCGATATCGTTGTCATCACCGCCGGCATCGCACGCAAACCGGGCATGAGCCGCGATGATCTTCTGAACACCAACGCCGGAATTCTCAAAACGGTAACCGAACAGGCCGTGGCAAAATCCCCGAAATCGATCCTCATTGTCGTTTCTAATCCGCTCGATGTCATGGTCTACGTCGCTCTCAAGATCAGCGGTTTCGACAGACACCGCGTGATCGGAATGGCGGGCGTGCTGGACACGGCGCGTTTCCGGTCGTTCATTGCGATGGAACTGAATGTCTCGGTCGAAGATGTCACGGCCTTTGTCCTCGGCGGGCATGGCGATTCGATGGTACCGCTTCCCCGTTATACATCCGTGTCAGGAATTCCCCTGAGTGACCTGCTGCCGCAGGAAAAGATCGATGCTCTCGTGACCCGTGCACGCAACGGCGGAATCGAGATCGTCAATTATCTGAAAACCGGCAGCGCATACTATGCGCCGTCATCGGCCGCGGTCCAGATGGTGGAATCGATCGTGAGGGACAAAAAGCGGATTCTTCCATGCGCGGCGTACCTGCAGGGCGAATACGGATTGAGGGATACCGTCGTGGGGGTACCGGTGAAGCTGGGGAAGAACGGCATCGAGCAGATCATGGAAATCAAACTGAGCCCCGAAGAATCGGCAGCCCTGAAAAAATCCGCCGACGAGGTAAAATCAAACTTGGAGAAGGTAAAGTTGTGATTAAAAAAAGGTGACCCTCACCTCCAAGGTGAGGGTCACGTTCGTCATCAGTGAATCTTCATCATCATCGTCACTTCATTGCCGTTCGCGTTAAAGCTGACCTTATCCATCAGTTGATGCATCAAAAAAACGCCCCTGCCGCTTTCGCGCAAGAGGTTATCCTCGTGGATCGGGTTCGGGACAGCGCTCGGGTTGAACCCTTTTCCTTCGTCCTTCACCTTGATCACGAGAACATTCCCCCGGCGTGTGCATGTGAGAATAACTTTCTTAGACGGGTTCCTTTTGTTCCCGTGGATGATCGCATTATTGACAGCCTCGGTAACGACGACGAGCAACGACCCGAACTTCTCGTCGTCAATATGCAGCGCAGAATTCATTTTGAGGAGGAATTCTTCCACCCTATGGACGTTCTTCGGATCACTTACCATGGTCATCCTGAAGGTTTTCTGCATCGTTCGCCGCTCAGAGTGTGCTGTCACTGAGGTCCTCTTCAAAAATTCGCTTTTGCCGACATCATGATATTCGACACGCTGCGTATTGGCTGGTTTGTCTCTCTTTGAAATTCCTTCCACCCTTGAATCTCGAGTTTCCATCCCGGCGGGACGATGAGCACGATGGACGTCGTCGGCCCATAGCTGAAGAAATTCCCGTCTGCTACTCGAGCTGCCCCGTCATACAAGTACCTGTTCTGCACGAACGAACGGAACCCTGCGGCGCAGATAAGTTTCTCTTCTATCGTATACCGCACCGCCGGAGAAAAAGTTACCTCCTCGAAGTACTGCTGGGGCCGTTCGGCAAAAGCCTTCCACTCCAGCTGCCCCCGCTCATACAGCCGAAGATGTAAAAGAAAGTCAACTCCCACGTGCGATGTCATATCATACGATGTCGAATCGAGAAATGCAAATTGCCTGTATGAATAGCTTTGCACTGTCGGAACAATCGTTTCGTAATCGAACACCGTATAATTAGCCAGGACTTCGAAGGTGTTTGTGGATCTGAGCGCAGGCGCAGGCGTATAGGTCAATTCCGGAGCCAGCCGAAAGATACGGTTCCAGTTGTTATTCGCACTCCTGTCGGCAAACAAGTAGACAACGTGGGTCAGCGTCGCCTCAGCGGTGAAGGCGATTTCAAAATACTCGTTCCATCGGTGTGATTCCCTGCCCGAGAGCGTAATGAGGAGTTCGTCCCTGTCGTCGGTGTTCGTCGAATCGGGGGTATCGTAACGAAGAATGCCGGCAGAGCTTTCAAAGGAGACAAAGTCGTTCGAAGAAACCGGCATGGAGAAGATCCCGCGCAGCGTCGTTCTCCGCGCGTCATTGTCCAGCTGTGTTTCCTCTTCGGACGCGTTTTCCTGGATGTCCTTATCCACTCCGGTTATCTTTTGAAGGATATGCCTTTCATCTCGTTCGCTTGACCGGATGCCGACTGAGGCAAAGACGTTGGCGGCATCGCGGTAGTTGAGATCGACCCCTCCTTCAAGACGCTGCTCTTGCACGACAACGTCGTAAGGTATCAGTGTTGGTTCGAGAAGAGATTTGTAGCGGAATGCATTGCTGATTGTCCGTGTCTCGACGAGCGTCTGGACAACAGCCGAGAGCTGTTTTCCGACAGCGTAATGAAGCGTATTGGAAACATTATAGATCTCGTCCACCCTGCTGCGAATATTATACTTCACCCCGAACTCCTTTTGCATAACGCTGTCGGCAGGAATATAAAAATCCCACCTGTTATTGGACCATTGAAACCGGAGGCTGTCAAACGACCCTTCGAGAAAATCCTTCGCGAAAAACAACTGGGCACCGTTGCTCCGGAAATACCTGGGAGACAAATTGCTGACATTCAGCCGGATCGATGCGAGCGTTTGGTACCCGTCGATGTCGACGGTATCCAGTTCGGAGGAGAGTTTGTAATTCCAGCCTTGATCTGTTTGATCCTGCTGTCGGTCGACGCGAAAGCCGACGAGCGGGGAAACGAAGACGTACGGCAGCGCGCGCACCGTTACACCGACGAGACCGGTATTCAACGCAGCATTGCTGACATCGAGCGATTGGTTGTCCGAAAGGGTGAATGTCGAAGCCTCCAGGTCGAGATCGAGCAGTGATGAGACCCTTCGCGACGCATTCAGCCAGAGGTTGTGCTCATCGCGAAGCGAGTTCTGATCCTGCTGAATGAACGATGAACTGTACCGTTCGTGGATATCCGCAATGAAGATACTGTCTCGGCTGCTGAAATCGGCTTTAAAATTCCAAAGATATGTGTTCAGATTTCGCTCAAAGCGAACTCCCGCATCGTTGGAGTCCTGAGCAGCCGTGGAAACGTACCGCAGTGTGTCGACTTGGGAGAGCGCAATTGCCGGCAGAATAAAATGCAAAATGACGAGAAGTCCGGCGAGCGAACGTAAGAAACCCTGCACTCCGCGGATCCATTCTGTTTGTGCGAAATGCGGAGTTCCGCCGGAGGATCCATTTTCTCCCCGGGTCCTTTCGGGAGAAACTATGATTGACAGAATGTTCAATCGTGTGAGCTTTCTCTACCAGTCTCTCTGCCGATGCAATGAAGGGAAAGGAATGCAGCCCGGCGGCGAAATTATCGGCAAAAAAGTTTGAGCCTTGATGGAAGTCTGCGGATGCATCGGCAGAATGCCCCGATCCCGTCTGCAGCGGTAATTTCCGCACATCGCGTTGCAGTACAGGGAAAGCAAAAGCCAGCGAGCCGCCGCTGGATTTTTCAGAAAAGGATATCGCGTACGGTATGCGGGAGTTCATTGCCGAGGGAGACGTTCGTTTTACTGTACGGCGGCTGCGATGCGGCGGCCTCAGGCATGTCATGCGTCCGGTTCACGCCGACGGTAAACACTTTCTCCACCGGGAGTAAGCATTGTGATGCGGTATGATACGAAATCACAGGGCGGTTTTCAAGGATCGATAATGTCGGCCATTCGGGAGCGCTACTTCTTTTTATGCTTATCCTCCTGGAATTTCACGGCCGCCTTCACAAAATCCCTGAAAAGAGGATGCGGGCTGAGGAGGCGCGATTTCAGTTCCGGATGGAATTGCCCGGCGACAAACCACGGGTGCGACGGCAGTTCGATGATCTCGACGAGCGAGTTGTCCGGAGAAAGTCCGCTGAAAACCATTCCGCTCTCGCTCAGTTTTTTGCGGAACTTGTTATTTACTTCGTACCTGTGACGATGACGTTCGTAGATCAATTCCTTTTTGTACGCCTGGTGTGCTCTCGTTTTTTTCTGCACAATGCACGGGTACGCGCCGAGCCTCATCGTACCGCCGAGATTCTTCACGCCACGCTGGTCGATCATCAGGTCGATCACGTTGAACTTTGTCTTTCGGAATTCGGTGCTGTTCGCCCCTCTCATACCGCACACGTTGCGGGCGAACTCGATGATCGCGCATTGGAGCCCGAGACAGATCCCGAAGAAAGGAACGCCCCGTTCCCGGACGTAGCCGATCGCCTTGATCTTCCCCTCCACTCCGCGTTCACCGAACCCTCCGGGTATCAGCAGCCCCGACACGTCCCCGAGATATTCATCGAGATTTGCGGCGTCGAGATCTTCGGCTTTGATCCATTTCAATTCTACCGCAACGTCGTTATCCGCGCCGGCATGGATGAACGATTCGTTGATGCTCTTGTAAGCGTCTTTCAGGTCCGTGTACTTCCCGACAACGCCGATCGTGACATGGTCGCCCGGATTCTTGATCCGGTTCACCGTGCGGGACCACTGGCGCAAATCGCTCTTGCCGCATTTTAAGTTCAATTTCTCAATGACGATCTTGTCGAGGCCTTCCTTCTCAAACAACAGGGGAATCTCATAAATCGTATCGACGTCCCTGCCTTCAACGACCGACTCCGATTCGACGTTGCAGAAAAGCGCTATTTTTTCCTTCATCTCTTTCGAGAGCCGGCGTTCCGTCCGGCAAATAAGAACATCGGGCTGCACGCCGATCTCGAGCAGCGTTTTAACGCTATGCTGGGTCGGCTTCGTTTTCAGTTCCCCGGCAGATTTGATGTAAGGAACGAGCGTGACGTGGATGTTCAGCGCGTTACGCCGCCCGATGTGCAGCGTGAACTGCCGGATCGCCTCAAGAAAGGGCAGGCTTTCAATATCGCCGACCGTACCCCCGACCTCCGTGATGATGACGTCGTATTTGCCCGACGTGCCGAGCTGCGCGATACGCTTTTTGATCTCGTCGGTGATGTGAGGAATAACCTGCACCGTCGCGCCGAGGTAATCTCCGCGGCGCTCTTTCGAAATGACTTCGTAATAGATCTGTCCGGTCGTGGAATTGTTCTGCCGCGAGGTGCTCACATCCAGGAACCTCTCATAGTGTCCGAGGTCGAGGTCGCTTTCGGCCCCGTCGTCGGTAACGTAGACTTCCCCGTGCTGGAACGGGTTCATCGTCCCCGGATCGACGTTGATATACGGATCGAATTTTTGCACGGTCACGCGCAGGCCCCTGGATTTGAGGAGCAACCCAAGCGACGCCGAGGCAATGCCTTTGCCCAGCGACGACACCACGCCGCCGGTAATAAAAATATATTTTACATGATTAGTAGCCAAGGAACACCCTAAGCGAAATTATGAATTAAGAATTAGGAATTAAGAATTAAAAACGAACGATGTACGAACGGTCAGTACATGGTCCACGGGATATTATTTCACGAGCTGATTTTTTACTTTTGCCCGGACGCGGTTGAGATCTTCCTGAGTATCGACCGGGATCGAATCAAATTCCGTGATCGTTACCTTCACCCGAAATCCGTGTTCAAGGATCCGAAGCTGCTCAAGCTTCTCGGCCTGCTCGAGGGGTGTCGGTTCCAGCGACGCGTAATGCTGAAGGAAGGAGCCGCGGTACACGTAGATCCCAAAATGTTTGAAGAACATGGCCCGTTTCAGCCAGTCCGTCACTTCCGCTGAATCGCGGACGAATGGAACGAGCGAGCGTGTAAAATAGAGGGCATAGTTATTCTTGTCGACCACGACTTTTACGATGTTGGGCGTCAACAAATCGTCCAGCGAGGTGATCTTTTTCACCGCTGTGCCCACGACAGCCGAGGCGTCGTCGATCAGCAATTGAACCGTCTGATCGATCATCGCAGGATCGATCAACGGCTCATCTCCCTGGACATTAACGATGATATCAGCATCGAGCCCCCGGGCAGCGAGGGCAACTCTATCGCTCCCGCTCTGAATGGTCGAGGGCGTCATGACCGCTGTGCCGCCAAATTTCTTCACAGCCGATTCGATCCGTTCGTCGTCGGTCGCGACAACGACATCCGTCAGCAAGCGAGATTGTTTCGCCCTTTCGTAGACACGCTGCACCATCGGCTTGCCGCAAATGTCCGCCAGAGATTTTGCCGGAAGCCGCTGCGACGCGTAACGGGACGGTATGATGCCGACGATTTTCAATTTGCAATCTCCAATATGCGATTTGAGACATTGCTGCCCGTGCAGAGATGGAGGGCAAACAATTGTAAATTGCAAATTGCAAATCGAAAATAGATCATCATCCTATCACCTTCGGCACTTTGAAGAACGCATCAGTTTTTGCCGGCGCGTTCTTTAGGGCATCCTCCGGCGGAATTGAGGGCTTGGCGACATCGTCCCGAAAGACGTTGCTCAACTCGATCACATGGGAGAGCGGCTCGACGGTGGAAGTATCGAGCTCGTTCAATTTCTCGATATACTTCAGGATATCATTGAGTTCGTGGGCCAGCTTCTCTTTTTCCTTTTCGTTGAATTCCAACCGTGCGAGTTCGGCAATATGCTCCACGTCCTTTATTGTTACTGCCATTATGATCTCTCCGATAAAAAAATGATACTTAGATCACTGAAAACTGGATACGGGAGGCAGGAGACAGAAGGAATATTTTCCTGCGTCCAACATTTCTATTCCTTCAGGTAATATCTTCTCTGTAGTTGAGTTCTATGATCCCTCTCACGCGCTTCATCAATGCGAGCTCCTCGTCCCGGCTTGTGATGTGCGACGTGTCGATCGGTTTATCCATCAGTAATTCAATCGGGCTCGGACGGATATCGAGAGACGCCTTGGGCAGGATCTTAAAGCTGCCGTTGATCGTGATCGGAACGATCGGCACGCCCGATCTCGCCGCAAGCGTGAAAGCACCTCGTTTAAACGGAAGAAGCTTACCATCGCGCGTGCGCGTTCCCTCAGCAAAGAGAATTACCGAACCCCCGGTCTTGATAGCCTCTGCCGCACGGTCGATGCTCTTCATTGCCTTGGCCCCTCTTGCACGATCGACCACGATGTGATGGCCCCACCTGAGGGCCCAGCCCCAGAGAGGAACATAGGACAATTCTTTCTTAAACATGATACGCACACGGGGCAGCACGGACATCACCGCAGGAATGTCGAACATGCTTGCATGGTTCGTAACGAAGATATAAGCTCCGTCCTCCCGAATGTTCTCTATTCCGCGCACCCGAACCTCGATCCCGCAGACTCTTAAACAAAGCTTTGACCAGGTACTTCCCGCCCAAAAATAAGTTCGACCGTCTTTTTCAACGAGAAGACTGAAAAGCGCGATGATTGAAAAGCCGATATTCGCAGTCACCATGATGACGATCCGGCCGATAGTCAAGATCAGACGCATTACGCCTTCTCCGCTGCACGAATTCTTTTCTCGATCGACGGGTGGCTGTAAAAGAGAAATTCAATTATCGGATGCGGCGCTGTATCGGCGAGGTTCATATCGGCCAGCTTCCTCATCGTGGACATGAACGCAGCGGCATTTCCGGTTCTCTCAACCGCATAGCGGTCGGCCTCGAACTCATATTTTCTCGATAAGACGTTCGACAACGGCGACGTGAGAAGCGAATAGACTCCCAGCCAAAGGGCCAGCAGCGGAAGCGCCGCAAGCTGATCGACGGATGAGAATCCAAACCATCCGAGTGAGAGAGAATAGAGCTTCGAGGTGATGAACAGGCCTGCATAAATGCTCACGGTGCCCACAATGATGTTTTTCCAGATGTGGCCGTGGACGTAATGACCGAGTTCGTGCGCAAACACCGTTTCGACCTCGTCATCCGAGAAATGCTGCATGAGGGTATCTCCCAGGATGATCCGCTTCGACTTCCCTATTCCCGTAAACCCTGCGTTCGCCTTCTTTGTCGTCTTGCTCAGGTTGAACGTGAAAATTCCCGTCACGTTCATGCGGGTGTTTTTACAAAGCGAGAGAATTCGTTCCTTCAGGGCTTCGTTCTGCAGAGGAGTAAATTTGTAAAAAAGGGGCATGATGAACACCGGCACTATTCTGGAAAGCAGCATCGACACGGCAAACATTGCGGTCGCAACCGGCAGCCACCAGTACGTTTGGTACTCGCGCAGGAAAAAATAGAACAAAAGCATCAGCGGGACCGCGACAGGGATGCTGACGAGGAATCCTTTTCCCTGTTCCCAGACCCACTGAAAGAAATTTTGGTTCGACAAATTATAACGATGCTCGACGACATAACCCGAGTAAAAACTGAGCGGGAAAGAGACGATTCCGCTGAGCGCTCCGAGCAATGCGCCAAAAAGGAGAAGCGCAGCATACGGCGATCGGGTGTATGAATGAACGAAATTCTCAACGCGCAATGAAAAACCCGTCACGATAACCGCCGCCATAATCGCAAATGAAAAAATTGTCCCGACAAGAGACAACGTTAATTTCATGCGGCTGTATATTTTTGCCTGGGATGATTGTGCCGGCGCATGTGTGGTCTCTGCATCAACGGCACGAAGGATTTTCATGGACGAAACAACGCGAGGGTTGGTGTTCTGTGGTTTTTCAATAATACAAAAAGGGGAGAAGAAAAACAAGGAGAAGATCAGGGAGACGTGAAACATGTTCCACGCGGCACCGTACGATCGCGCAGCGCCCATCATCCCGTCAGGAAGAAGCCTTCACGGCAACAACGAGCAGTCCAGTTCCACGCGTGTTGGTGAATTTATAGTCCGCGTACATCAGAAGGAGTGTCAGCCACAACGTGAGAAGATAATAGAAGGGAAGAATGACGAAGAATAGCTTGCTTCTGTTCAGCAACAGCATCGGAATCTTAATCCCCAGCCGCCATGCCGCGCTGCCGATCGGCCCGTACGTATACGTTACTTTTTCGAGGTGAAACCCGGCGCTCTTCAGCTTTCGCGTGATATCGTCGACCGAGTAGCCATTGCGGGCATGCTCTTCGATGAAACTTGGGTCACTCTCGTCGTGAGCGTCCGAGCCGCCGAGGTTGGACGGAGTGTTTATCAACACTTTTCCCCCCGGTTTCAACGCCTTGAAGAAGTTCTTGAAGACCTGCACGTCGTCGTGAATATGTTCCATCACATCGACGGATAAGATAAAATCAAACTCGCCGTTGTGCTTGGGGATTGTCAGGTCTTCAACTTCGAACGCAACGTTTCGGAGCTTCCGTTTCGAGAAAAAGGAGCGGCAGTCGGCAATCTGCTCGTCTTTCACATCAACCGCATAGATGGCCGCAGAACGAAAGTGTTTCGCGCAGTAGTACGAGTACTGTCCAAAGCCGCTTCCGGCGTCGAACATCGTGAACGGCTCTTTTCTCCCTCCCAGCAGCTGTCGCAGCGCGCGCTTGACGTACCATTCACGCAAGAACATGACACCAAGGAGCGTGTAGAAGAATCTCCGCACCAGCGGGCTCGTCCGTGCGACGTTGCCGATCACATTTTTAATAGGGTCGTAGTGCATATTCAATGATCAATGAACAATCAACAATGAACAGCTATTGAATCGGTCTGTTCAATGTTGATTGATGATTGTTGATTGTTAATTGTTCAATTGCTTCCACCATGTTGTCCCACGAATATTTCTTCTTTTCGCACGCAGCGCCGGCTGAGAGTTTTTCTTCCAGGTTTTCCGAATAGAATTTCTTGATCGCGTCCGCCAGCTTTGCCGGGTCGTTCGGCGGCACGATCAGCCCCGAAACTCCGTCGACGACGACTTCGGCGAGTCCGCCGACAGCGGTCGCGATGACCGGCCTGTCGAAATTGTACGCTATTTGAGCGATCCCGCTTTGCGTTGCGGAAAGATACGGCAGAATAACCGCGTCCGCGGCAGAAAAATACTCGCCGACCTTTTCGTTCGGCACATAGTCGGACACAACGTCGATGACATCGCGAACCTGTGCGTCCGAGATGTGCCACCGGTATTTCTCTTCGTCCTCATAGAATTCGCCGACGACAAGCAATTTGACGCTGAGAGATTTCTTTACCTCTTTCATCGCGTCGATCATCACGTGCAGTCCTTTGTACGAACGGACATAACCGAAGAAAAGAATCACCTTTTCATCCCGGATATGCAGCGCCGCGCGCGCTTCCTTCTTTCCTAACCGCGGACCGAAGATCTCATAGACCGGATGCGGCACTTTCTTGTACCGAGGTTTCTCTACCGTTTCCAGAAGATCCTTTTCAACGCTGTCCGACTGCACGATATACGCGTCCACAAATTTGAACGCATACCAGGTAAACAGCGCGTCGCCGGGCCGATGCTCGTGCGGTATGACATTATCGCAGATCGCAATCACCTTCGTTCTTCTCCGGTACTTCAGCAGTGCACAGATCGTTCCGAAGCACGGGCCGAAAAACGGAAGCCAGTATTTAAAAATCACAACGTCGGCATTTCTCTTGCGCAGCGCTATCCCGACTCTGATCCAGTTGAACGGATTCACCGAATCGATCAATGGTTCGCTTGCCACCGGCAGGCCGGGGTCCCCTTTTTCTTCCTGCGTCTTCCCTGGAAAAAACATGTTCGGATACTGCCGCTTAAAGGAGATAATTTCTACGCGATGTTTTTTCTTCAGATGGGTATACAGAAGGGCGTTGTAGTGAGCGATACCTCCGCGCAAAGGATACGCCGTGCCGAGAATGAGGATATTCATCGCCTGCGCATCAACCGGATGCTCCCAGAAGTTGCCGTACCGATGCCACCACGCGTTCAGGGTAGAGATACTGCATACAATTATTGGGACACGTCGGGGAAAAATAGCACGTGCATTCAAAGTCGGGTTCAAGGATTTCCCCGAGTCCGTACAGCTCAAATTCGTTCTTGTTAAAAATATTATTGAACAACACGATCTTCTTTTCGCGCCCGATCGTAATATGCATGGCCATCGTTACCGCCGTTACGACGAGGTCGCATTGGTCGATGAGGTTGATAAATTGTTTCAACGGGTAGTGGCCGAAGTATTTAGCCTTCGCCGCCTTTGCGATCTTCATATTCTTCTTGTGTTCCTGCTCGCCCCCGAGAAGGAATACTTCGTAACCGGCTTTTCTAAGCGCGATCGCCGCTGCAATCCAATATTTCTCCGGCCAGAGCCTCGATGTCCAGCGTCCGCCGCATCCGGTGTTGAGGCCGACTATTTTTTTCTTTCCGCTGACTTCCCACCGTTTGTCCTTCCACGGCTCGAACGGAAGGATGTATTTCTCGCCGTTGAACTTGAAACCGCACATTTCAAAAAGTTCCTGCGGATAGCTTTTTGTATTCGCCTTGTTCACATCATCGAAGATGCCGGTCAGAAACTTTGCTTCGGCGTCCTTATCAGCCGGAGCGCATGCCCCGTTCTTCAGGATAAATCCCTTCTTACTGTCCGCTGCGATCTGAAGAGCAAGTGCGCACGCTTCCCGGTCCTTGTCCAGGTTGTACAGGATGTCGAACTTTACGGACCGGAGTGCAACGACATTTTCCAGGGTAAATTTCAACCGGACATCTACCGATTCGGGTAGCATTTCCGGGGTCAGCGTGAGCCACCAGATCTTTGCGCGGGGGAATTCTTTCTTTAGGCGGTGGAGTAGCGGCGTCGTGCGGATGACATCGCCGATCGCTCCGAGTTTGATGATCAGAATGTTCTTGTCGACGGGGTCGTAGTATGTGCATCCATCGCAGTGAACGCCGTGCTCTTTATGGGGCTTGCATGGGACATCACCGCGAAAGTGGCGGCAGTCGGTCTTTAGAATCATGAGCTCTTGATAGTATCGTTAGCGACGGGCGGCCGCAATTCGGGAATGCTGGGATCAAAGGATGTGGAAACCTCTGCCGCACCGATCACTTAATAATTTCCCTGATCGAATATTCCTTCTCAACATGCTGTCCCTTGGTAATCATTTCGCCGAGCAGGCCGATCGACACGAACTGGATCCCGACGATGATGAGAATGAGCCCCACAAGGAAGAGGGGCCGATTGCTGAGGGACGTCTTACCGGTGGCCCATTCCGCAACGAGGTATCCGTCGATGCATACGCCGGCGAAGGCGGAAACCATTCCCCACAACCCGAACAAATGAAGGGGCCGTGCGATATAGCGAGTGGTAAACAGGACGGTGAGCAGATCGAGAAATCCTTTGAGAAATCTCCCCGTTCCGAATTTTGTCTTGCCAAATTTTCTGGCCCGGTGCTGAACGACAACCTCGCCGATCCGGAACCCCTGCCAGTGCGCAAGGGCAGGAATGTAGCGGTGCAGCTCGCCGTAGACGTTGACACTTTTCACAACATCGCGGCGGTACGCTTTCAATCCGCAGTTGGAGTCATGAATTTTCACTCCTGTCATTACGCTCGTCACGAAATTGAAGAACTTCGACGGAATCGTTTTCGTGATTGGGTCGTGGCGTTTCTTCTTCCATCCGGAAACAACATCGTATCCGGCCTTGATCTGTCTGATCAGATTCGGAATTTCCGCCGGGTCATCCTGCAGATCGGCATCCATCGTTACGACGTAATCGCCCTGCGCGCGCTGGAAGCCGACCATGAGCGCTGCGCTTTTCCCGTAGTTCCGGCGAAACCTGATGACCTTGATCCGGTTGTTACGAAAATGAAGGTCGCGGAGAACGCGGAATGAACTATCGGTACTTCCATCGTCGACAAAAATCAGCTCATACCGTCCGCCAAAATGAACAAGCGTGTTCTTCAACTGCTCGGAAAGTTCCTTCAGCGATTGTTCTTCATTATAGAGAGGGATGACGACGGAAATTTCGATGTTTTGGGGACGATTCTGGCTAGGCTGCTGCGGCGCTCTGCTCTCCTGAGCCGGAGACCCGGCCGTCTGCGCTTCGCCCAGCGGGGCGGTCAATCCGGGCGATTCAACGAGTGGAACTCCTTCGGTTGAAGCCGGTTCCTGCGGTTTCCTGCTTGGCCGACGGTACCGAGGGTATCGGGAGCGCCGAAAGGATTCGTCACGAGGCTTCTGTTCGTTCGGTTCTTCTGCCATACGTCGCCGTGCTTAGTAATCGTTTAGTGAGTGAACAAAAGTAATATAATTCGCTTAGAAATGCAACGAGAGTTTGGCCATGGCTCAAGTTTAGAAAGAAAACTGTCTTGGGCCGTTACGAAAAAATATTCACAGTGTGCTGATAGCGTTCCTTTCTCTTTGAGAAAGAACCGCCGCCGGCCAACAAGACTTTCTTTTACAAACCGAGTTAGTGTCGCATCTTATTCTTATTCACGAATGTCAATGTTCCGCAGAAACGGCACCACCGGAAATATCGTGCTCAAAATACTCCTTGCCATTTACATGAAACTCCACTACATTTTTTTCGAGTATTATCTGCAATTGTCCTTCAGATTCATTTTTCCGGTGAGGGTCTCATGAGAAGTACTCCAAACTTCTCTGCCGTTTATCGTAGTGTTGCTGCCTTTCGCCGCAGCAGCACAAAGATTTCGGAGCTCAAAATCGAATGGAACGAAACAACGTTCTTTTGGTAATTATCTACCTGACTTTGGCCGGATGCTCTGCAAAGGAGCGGATTACAGACCCCGGAAGCAGCGGTGCCACTCTGGCCGATTATTTACCTCTCAAGGTGGGGAACTCGTGGACATACTCACGCTTCACCGTTAATACCGCCAAATCGGTCGATACCTCAGCTCCCAGTCCTATTTTACTCTCCATCTTTCAAACGAACGTACTCGTCGGCGGCCAGCCAAACGCATTTATTGTCCGCAGTGATAATGAACGGGGGAGCGTGTCGTATCTGGCATTCAGTGTAAACGGGAACACGCTCTGGCATTATCTGGGGGCGGGCAGCACGATCAAGGTAGAAGATAGTTTTATTTTATGGGTCCCAGGGGGAGTTGGGGGTGCGGTTGTTGGAGTGAACCAAACGCAGAGCTATTATGCCACAGACCAGTCGGGGACGGTATTGTCATTTTCCATTATTCGTCCGCCCGATCCACTAATTGCACTTGCAACGATGAGATCATCGGACACTGTGCAGATTAAAGGCGTATCCACAGGTGAAACGGCATTCACAATGCAAAGAATTGGCGGCACAGCGGCGGACACAATGACCGTCGTCGTCGGAGTAAGCAGTGATCTACCTTCGTCGGTGACCTCGCCATTTCTGCCGTGGATACCTCTCTGGCAATGGACAAATTCATCCTCCGATTTAACAGTGCTTTCCCTGGACACAACCTACTCCTTCAGGCGTATCACCGACCATTCAGAATGCAAAGATGATCTGCATTACCTCGCAACGAATCACTATGCCGGCAGCGAGGTTCTTCCCGTCCTCAACACACAGCTTCACTGTGACAAATTTGAAATGAAGATAACAGTCACTGAGACGATTACATACATTGACACATCTCAAACTCGAGTCCTTTTTTCAGGCCTGTCGACAAACTATACCGTCGAGACGTGGCTTGCCAAGGGAATCGGCTTTGTTAGGGGAAGCATCAATGGTAATTCACGTTCCCCTGTTGCCTCAATGGGCGGGTCCCAGGATTCGAGCGGCGTCCTCACTGGATACTACATTTCGCCGCGAGTGGCGTATGCGTCAATACCTACTTCAATCACCTCTTATCGACAGTTTTTTCAGGTAGATACTGCGCTGCTTAGCAGCAGCCCCGTCTACAATAATTTCATTCTTGTGCGAAAAAATTTTTAGGACATCATGCACAGGGATAAGAATCAGAGACCGGTTTGTTTTTACTTCGCTCTACCGGTTGTGTATTTGCTCACATGGCCCAAGACTTGTCTCTCCCAAAACACGCTCAAAGATTCTGTTACGGTGCAATTTGACACCGTGGAAATTTCGGGCGAGGTGCCGGACAAGCCCGCGTCGAACAGATCTTTTTCTTCTGAGAATATACGATCAACGCCAGGTTCAGTAAGCGACCCGATGCGAACTCTTGACATGTCGGCTGAGGTAGTTTCGAATTCAGACCTGCAGGCAATCCCGATCATCGGAGGCGATGGGGCGGACGGCATTCTTACGCTCATGGATGGATTTCCAATCACCTATCCTTATCGGTTATTGGGGAGCTTTTCTTTGTTCAACCCGCTTACGACCAAAAGCATCGAGCTTCTGACAGCCGGCTACCCTGTATCCTACGGCGGCTATGCTCCGACAGCAATTCGTGTCGACTCAAAATCGGATTACAACGACCGTACAAATTTTGAGATGGACGGCGGCATGCTCGTTTCTTCGGTCTTCGCACAGGTTCCGATTTCCGACAGCCTGCGATGTTCTGCGAGGATTGCCGCCCGCGCTTCGAATCTCGGAATGGCTGCCGGCCTATTGTCCGCCCCCGATCGAGAACGACTTGAGGCCTTCGTGCCAAACCTGAAAGATGTTCAATTTTTTTGCAGTGAAATACCGTCCACAAACTTTTATGCGTTTCAAGAAGGGCTGATCAGCCAGGAACACGGTTCGTTGACGAGCGCCGACAGGACGTTCGACTATCGATGGCAGAAAGAGTTTGCGGGGGCAGCCCTCATGACTTCTTCAGGTTTATTATCCTCGGAACACCGTTTTTCGTGGACACACGATGACGTTTCGCTCACAACATTGGTTCCGCTTGCGTACATTGAGAGCGGCCGTTTCGGCATCAACTCCCGATTCTCAACCTTCAGGATACAGGATCAGTTTCAATATCCGATTATTCCAGTATTGAGTCTCAAGGCCGGGTCCGAGATTCTTTATTCCGTCTCCGATGTCGGATTCCAGACCTTCAGTCCATGGCTGAATGACCAGTCACCTCTTGGATCTTCGTTTACCGACATTTCGGTTTTCTCAGAAATTCAGTGGATGCTCACGGAACATGCATCGGCGACAATCGGCGTTCGTGAATCTTACTTTGGATTCGTCCGTCAGGCCGGTTTCGAACCTCGTGGAACGTTCGTTTACGAGATCGGGGATCGATCGACGATTAAACTTTCACTCGGTGAGTATCTCCAATCTCCCTCCGACTTTGAAATCCTTCAGGGCGTGCTGATGTTTCTTGCCGCACCGGATCAAACGCCGTTAATGATGCTGATGAGTCAGCACCGGAACAGTCTTCGGCCTGAGACGCATCGCCTCGCCGCTTTCGACGCCATGACATCTGTCGTCCAAAGCCGGTCGACAATTGTAGATGCCAATGCAAGTTTTTACTATAAACAGACGCAATCCCTTATTATGCCGGCACGATACCCGGATGTTTTCACGCCACTCGATACGATGTCATTTGAGCCTTTACAGGCATTCGAGGGAATCAACTGGGGGATGGGCATTACTTCCGATGTAAAATTCATCCCTCTCAGCGTTTCTCTCACTGCATCTATCTTTAGTCATCACAGCTATATTATTGATACTCGTACCGAAGAAGAGTATTATACAACCGGGAATAGACCGGTTGTGGCTAAATTGTATCTACAATTTGCGCCGCCGGGATGGACAGCAAGTTTGCTCTATCAATACTCGACCGGTGCGCCTACGACTGACCAATATTTTCTAAAAGGCAACAATCTTTTGGGCGAGGTTGTGTATCTCCCAATCTGGGAAAAACTCAATTCTGACAGGGTCCCTGATTATCATCGGCTCGATCTTACGGTAGCGAAAAGTTGGAACAGCGTTAACTGGGGAATTGAGGTCGCATTCAGCGTGCTCAACCTGCTCGGCAATAGGAACATTTCGAATTACGATTATACTTTTTCAGCCGACGACGAGGACTATGTGAAAAAGATTCCGGTGTTGAATACGCTTCCGTTTGTACCGAACATCGAAATACGCTGCAAATATTCATTATGAAATCCTTTAAGCAAAGGTCACAACTATAACAGCAGTTATCATCGAATCGAACAAAAATGTTCAAGCAACTCATTATGTTATGGAGGGAAAATCATGAAAACGGGAAATTTCATTCTTTCAGGCGTTCTCAGTGTCGTGCTCATGCAAATGGCATTCGCTCAATGGACACCCGTACAGGGTCCGACTCAAGAGGTCAGGTACCTTTCCGCCAACGGGACAGATATGTTCGCCCAAACGAATACCGGTTTTTTCTATTCCACCGATAATGGCGCGCATTGGGCTCAAGCAAACTCGGGCATTGGAGACAGTCTTCTCAGCGCGTTTCCCGCAGACAGCGTTGATCTTTTATTGAGCAATGTTAATTATCAAATTCCTCCTCTTCCGGGAAGTTTAAATCAAAGCGCATCACAAATTGACTATTCAAGCCTCGCAACGCTCGTAACAAGTCTCTCGATTCTTTTTCCCGGAACTACAATCGACAGTATTTATGTTTCCCTCGATACCGGGAGTACGGCGATCAGACTTTCCCAGATCATGGCGAGCCTTGCGCTTTATGCTGCCGGGGTGGACACCACAGACATTTTATCCAAGGTTCGGATTGCTGAGGCAAGCTTTTCAACGGACGGCGGTACAGAGTGGGTATCCTTCCAAGAAGTCATCTCTAGCGTTTCTATTCGCGCGACAGAGAGTACTGAAAACTATGTCTTTGTCGGGACTAATAGAGGCGTTTATCGTGCACCGAAACAGAATACGGGCTGGGAGCAGGTCAACTCCGGCCTTGTTGATACGAATGTCCGCGCGCTTACCTCGATCGGCGGCGCATGGCTTTTTGCCGGGACGGACGGCGGCGTGTTCCTTTCGTCGAATAACGGCACAACATGGAATTCTGTCAATACAGGGTTGACGAATAAGAAAGTTCTTTCGCTTGCGGCAGCGGGTTACTCTCTTTTCGCTGCTACGAACGGCGGAGGCGTGTTTGTTTCAGTGAACCGTGGTAGCAGCTGGAAAGCGGTCAATCAAGGACTCTCGTCTTTGGTCGTAAATGCGCTTGCCATCGGTGACAACGCTCTTTTTGCAGGAACAAGCGGCGGTCTGTGGGAACGTCCGGTGGCGCAAATGATAACCGGCATGAACGAAAGCAAAAATGCCGTCCTTGAAAGCTTCACACTTTTTCAGAATTACCCCAATCCCTTCAATCCTTCAACGGTCATCAATTATGTGTTGCCGGCAACCGGGTTCACGACCCTGCGGGTGTACGATCTGTTAGGAAGAGAAATTCAAAGCTTGGTCGATACACGACAAAGCGCGGGATACCACTCTGTGACTTTCGATGGAAGCGGTCTAGCGAGCGGAACTTACTTCTACCGCTTACAAGCAGGAGCTTACCATGACACAAAGAAATTTTTCTTTTTAAAATGAACGGGCAATTGCAGTCAACAGGTTTAAAAACCGCAACCAATGAAAGTGGATTATATGTTGCTTCACCATCAATTCGTCCGAATCGCCAAGCAATTCGAGACCAAGATCGCCATTGTCGACCGTACGACCAACACGAGGCTCACGTACGGAAAGGCACTCATAGCGGCACTTATTCTCTCGGAAAAACTTAAGAAGTACGATGAGGGATTTATCGGGATCATGATCCCGACTTCCGCGGGATGCGCGCTGTCAGTTCTCGGTGCGCTTATGAACGGACGAATACCGGTCATGGTAAACTACTCAACCGGAGCCGCCGCGAACGCCGAATACGCCCAGAAGAAATGCGAGTTCAAGACAATCATCACGTCGAAAGCACTGCTCGAGAAAATCAACTGCCGTAAGGTCGACGGGATGGTGTTCATCGAAGACATCATGGCCAGCGTGACGATGTTCGACAAGATCAAGGCCGCGGTAAAATCAAAGCTTCCGGCGCAAAACATCCTGAAAAAAATCTGCGGCGGCAACGAGGACGATACGCTCTTCATTCTTTTTACCAGCGGCAGCGAGAAGGAGCCGAAGGCTGTCCAGCTCACACACCGCAACATCGCTTCCAACATCGACAGCCTTGAAAAAGTATACGGCCTCGCGTCAACCGATACGTTCCTAGCAAACCTGCCGTATTTTCACATCTTCGGCCAGACCGCGAACCTCTGGGCCCCTCTCTATTTCGGCATGACGATGGTGACGTATGCGAACCCATTGGATTTCAAAGCAATCAGCACCATCGCCCGCGAAGAAAAAGTGACACTGATGGTGGGCACCCCGACATTCTTCTGGGGATATTTGAACAAATCGGAAAAAGGCGATTTCGCCTCCGTCAGAATCATGATCACCGGCGCTGACAAGTGTCCCGAGGCGCTCCGTCACGGGTTCCTCGAAAAACACGGGATCGTCCTTCTTGAGGCGTACGGCGCAACAGAAACAAGCCCCGCCATCACCGTGAACACCCACGAAAACAACAGGCCAGGAAGCGTCGGAAAAGTGATCCCGAACGTTCAGGTACGGATGGAGAATTACGAGACGGGCGAAGCATGCTCGGTGAACGAGATCGGAAAAATTCTGGTGAAGGGGGACAACGTCATGAAGGGGTATTTCGACGACTTCGAGCAGACATCGTTAAGCATTCGCCACGGCTGGTATGATACCGGCGACATGGGGTATATGGACGAAGACGGGTATCTCTGGCACGTGGGGAGATTGAAGCGGTTTATGAAGATCGGCGGAGAGATGGTCTCGCTGATCAAGGTTGAAGATATTCTGGAGCGATTTCTTACCGGCGACGTCCAGTGCTGCGTCGTGGAAGTGCCCGACCATCTCCGCGGCGCAAAGATTGTAGCCGCTGTTACGCAAAAGATCGACGAAAAAACGATCCTCAAGAAGATGTCCGAACATCTTCCGAACATCGCGCTTCCGAAACAATTCGTCATCCTCGACGAGCTTCCGAAAATGGGGAGCGGCAAGGTCGACTTCAGAAAAATCACGGACATGGTGCGCGATATGGTTCAGTCGAGATAAGTGTCTTGTGTCACTCCGTCTTATTGGTAACTCCCCTATCATCCAAGCGTTATTCGGGTTTTTTCGCACTCACCGGGGCCATTCGTCATGAAAAAGTTTTTAACCATCATTCTTCTTTGTCTTACTTCTTCACCTGTTTTCCCGCAAAACTCCACCGGCGCATTTACGATCTTGTTGGGCGGCTCCGCCGGAAAATTCAACATTGACGCCGGGGGCAACTTCAACAGCGTCTATTCGAACAAGAAAGCCGTCTATACGGAAATTGCCGGCCTGGGCAACGGTGCAATCTTCATTATCGGAAAATACAGGATCTTCAACACGAGCGGGCAATCCACCCTGACCAATATCGCCGCAACCGGGTCGGCCCAATGGAAGCAAAATATTCTCTTGACGGGACTTCGATTCGGTCCCGGGGGTTCTGCGGTGTACCTCGATGCATTGTACGTTATGAATCATGTCGAGGAAACAATTGGAACTGTGAACCCGGCCGTCGATGCACTTTCAGCGACTCAAAAAATCGACCAGAAGGGCTTCGCGTTCGCGTTCGGCCTTTCGCCGAAGATCGCCGGGCCTCTCGACCTTGACCTTGAAGTTGAATACTCGGCGAAGTTACAAAAGACCACTCTCCAGAACGGCCAGGATACTCCAAATCTGGGCGGAGTGTATCTAAGCGCAGGCATCAGCTTCTACTTCAACAACTGAGATCACCATGAAAACATTTCCTTTCCTCTTCACGGCGTTAGTTAGCGGATGGGTTTGCGGCTGCATGCCGTCGAACCAGAACCAGCCCGGCAGTTCGGGCCCCAGCGTTGTCGCCCTCGAAATACTCCCCCACCCCGATACGCTGAACATGGGGGCGAACCAAACGCAAACATTAACACTTCGCGGTACCAGCATTGATACTACCTCGCAGACCGTTACCAACACCGGAGTCATTACGGACGTGGGATTCACAGTTGTGACGACCGATACGGCGACAAGTCCGTATGCATCGGATAAAGCAGTGTGGTCGTCGTCCAATACGTCGGCGGCAACAGTTTCAAACGGAGTTGTAACGGCTCATAACGCGGGGTACGCGAGTATTACGGCAACCGTAGGATCGGTGAGTGCCCCGCCTGTTCTCGTGAGCGTCCAAGGAGTGAACACCGCACCGGGTCTCACTATCGACCCTCCCCTCGTTTCGGTGATATTCAGGGACACCATTACGGTCACGGGAAATGCGCAGCCGCAGGCCAAGCTGATCATTACTGAATCAAGTTCCCGACACAACGACACAACTGTGTCACCCGCGACTGGTAATTTTTCGGAGACGATCATAGGGTTATTAACCGGCTTTCGAACGGTCGTCGCGACGGCTCAGAATCCCAGCCAGGCGAGTCTTACAACCACCCGGTATAAGTACGTTTACTATTATGAGTACTTGAGCGATTCAGCGGACAACATCTGCGGCAACTGGGTCGGGACAACTCTCGGGGAGAATTTTAATTTCACAATCTCAAAGAGCATCATTTATTCCCGCTATGACATCAACGGGCACATCGACATCCAGTTCCAGGGAATCGGTGTCGTCAGAGATGTCGTCCTCACGGGAATCGTGAACCGGGATGGAACCATCGACGCAAGTTTATCGCAAACGTACCAGGGGTTTACGATATCGGGATATCTGAAGGGATATTTCAAAACCATCGGAATGGGCGAAGGAAGCTACAACGCGGCAGCAAAAAAGGCCGGCTGGCCAACGTTGAGCGCTACCGCAGACTGGACCGCGGTGAAACAACCTTGATACTTTATTTTTCTTCGTTGATGACGAAGCCGTATTCCTTGGCGAACTGGACGAGGTTCACGACATCGTAGATATCGAGTTTCTTCTTCAGCGCGGTAAATTGTTTATCGACGGATGATTTGCTGATCGAAAGTCTCTCGCCGATCTGTTCGGGCTTCAACCCTTGCGTGAGGAACGAAAGAATTTCCATCTCGATGTCCGTCAGCGGTTCGCGGATATGCGACAGCTGTTCCAGCTCGGCGGAATGTTTCTTCAGCAAGCCTTCCACCATAATCCGCGAGACAGTCGGGCTGAAGAAGCGTTTCCCTTCGGCGACAATCCGAACAGCTTCCGCCAGTTCATCCTTCCCCACATTCTTCACGACGTAGCCCCCCGCACCCGACTTAAGAATTTGCGTCACGTATTTTTCGTTCTCGAAACCGCTGAGAATAAGAATTTTTGTTTTAGGGAACTTCAGCTTGATGATCTTGGCCGCTTCAACGCCCGACATCTTCGGCATTTCAAGGTCGAGGATGACAACGTCGGGATTGAATTTTTTGACCGCAGCAACCGCTTCTTCCCCGTCCGACCCCTGACCGACAACTTCAAAGCCCTCTACCGTTGAGAGCAATGCCGATATTCCAAGGCGAACAACATCATGGTCGTCCGCCATCACAATGCGAATCTTCTTCATAAACCTTCCTTTTGATTCAGATGATGGTTGATTCTGATAAAAAGTATTTAATAGAGAGGCCAATGTCAAGGCGAGAATTATCGCAAGTGGTGCCTCGTCACACCGAGGAGTCGAAGACAGTACGGAGAAAATGATAGACCTGAGGTATCCAACAGCTCTGGAGAATTCAACCGCGCAAATGTATCGATTGTGTTAGAAATTCAAAGTAAATGTCATGCCGGCGATAGACGGACGAAAACATCATCCTTCCCTACGGGTCTACGACCCGTAGGGTCGTGGACGATGCGTTCGCTCCGATCACTTACTCAGGATGATCATGGGCTGTTCTCCCTGTCCCAACGGGATCTCCCGAAGGGATCGCTTCGCGACCTTCGGGAGAAGGGTCTATTAGTCGAAATAGCACGCTCCCAAGGCATCCTTTTCGTTGACAAACCAGGAACAGTTTCTTATATTTTTTCACAATTGAACGTAGACAAAGCAGCTCCAACCTATTGGCACTGAGTGAACCGGCCAAAAAAATCTCTCGGACAAAATTTTCTTATCGACCCAAACGTGGCGCGCAAGATCGTGCGGTCGCTGGAACTCCGGGAATCGGACCGCGTGCTCGAAATCGGCCCGGGAAAGGGCGCCTTGACATCGCTGCTGCTCGCGGAGCTCGCCTCGGTATCGGCCGTTGAGATCGACGATCAACTTGCCGCGGAATTACGGACAACTCATGGAAAGGGATTGATCCTTTATCACGACGATGTGCTGAACCTTGATCCCCGCGCCATCGCAAAAGAACGGGGGGGCAAGCTCCGTATCGTGGGAAACATTCCATACAACATCACAAGCCCGATCATCTTTTGGGCCATCGACGCTTCCGATGCGGTCGCCGACTGCACGTTCATGATGCAGCACGAAGTCGCGCTAAGGCTTGTGGCGAAACCGCGATCAAAAGACTACGGGATTCTGTCGGTGTTCACGCAATATTATTCGGCGCCGGAACTGAAGTTCACCGTTGCGGCAGGTTCATTTTACCCTATTCCCGAGGTGACGTCGGCAGTGGTTTCGCTGGATTTCGAACATCCTCATCCGGTACGTGCACTTGACGATGCGATGTTCCGCGCCGTCGTGCGGGGAACGTTCAGCACCCGGCGAAAAATGCTGCGCAACGGATTGCGGACGCTGAACCTCGCGGCGGACTTTTTTCAGAACTCCTCGGTGAATTTCAGCCGCCGTCCCGAAGAGTTGTCCGTTGACGAATTTGTCCTGCTTTCAAACGAAATATCGCTGTTCACCCGTGGGCGGCATCAACACACAACCTCTCCGGTCCGATGACATTCTCTTCCCGTCTCCGCCTCACCCTTTTAACGACGAGCGACGTCGCTACGATACTTTTTCTCACCATTCTTTCGTTGTTGAATATTGCATTCGCGTCCGTCATTTCGTTTTGGTACGTACTCGTCGGATGCAACATGCTCTTCATCTGCCTTATCCCTTTTTTCGCTGAAAAAGCCAAAGAGACTCGTTTTCGTCTGATCGGCTATATCCGCGATTGGTACCCCGTACCGATGATTCTTTATGTTTTCAAAGAAACATACATGATGGTTCACCCGATCCATCCTCAAGATTACGACCAGCTCCTCATCAGCATCGACCGGTGGATCTTCGGCGGCGATCCGACACGCTGGCTCTCAGCCTTTGCCCATCCATTCGTTACAGAAATACTTCAGATCTGCTATGCAAGTTACTATCTTATCCTGTTGAGCGTTTTTTTTGAGCTGAGTTTCGAGAAGCGCCACACGGAATTTTTTCTCGGATCGTTCCTTGTAATTTACGGATTCTATCTCTCATACATCGGCTACTTTCTGCTGCCAGCCGTCGGTCCGCGGTTTACGCTCTACGATTTCACCACGATGGATACCTCGCTGCCAGGAGTTTGGGTGACAAATGCCCTTCGTGATTTTGTGAATGCGGGCGAATCAATACCGAGGAGCGTACCGAATGCGATCGACTATGCGCAGCGGGACGCCTTCCCGAGCGGACACACGCAGCTCACTCTCACCATCCTTTACATATCATTCTCGAATCATCTCAAAAGCCGCTGGGTCATATTGATCGCGGGATCGCTGCTTATTATATCGACAGTGTACCTTCGCTACCATTATGCGATCGACGTGATCGCGGGGGTAGGATTTTTCTTTTTTACTGTTTGGAGCGGGAAAAAGATCGACGCGGGATGGCGGACATTCAAGAAGAGATTGAGGGTGGCCGAAACCGGACCACACTGGCCGTAATAAATACGTCTTGCCTTACAGAGGGAATTTTCGTACTTTTGTAGCGCTAAAAAGCCTGTCGTGATACGACGGGCTTTTTGAATCTATGGTGGCCATAGTTCAGTTGGTTAGAACGCTAGGTTGTGGCCCTAGAGGTCGAGGGTTCAAGTCCCTCTGGCCACCCAAGAGCAATTAAGAATTAGGAATTAATAATTATGAATTATGAATTATGAATTATGAATTAGAAACCTGGTAAAAAACCCATCCCATTCTAATTCCTAATTATTAATTCATAATTATTAATTGTTTCACTGTCCCCATCGTCTAGAGGCCTAGGACCGGAGCTTTTCAAGCTTCTAACACGAGTTCGAATCTCGTTGGGGACACTTGTAAATAAACATCCCCGGTTGGCTCCACGAGGTTAAGTAACATTCTCGTGAAATTCGGCTAGCCACTTCTCAGCTTCTGTCTGTTGGCGGAATGGTCGAATATTACAAACGTCCTCAACGAGCACTTCGATCATCCGAAGCATACCGTACCCATAATCAGTATCGACTACGATTGCTGTTGGGCCGAGTTTCGAGTCCTTCCCAAGCTGACGAAGGATGTTGACAAGCGTGCGCGCCTCCTCCGGCGAAAAGGCGGGAGTAAAACCTCGAGCGTCAATCAACTCACTATAAGCGAGACCTACGCCGAGGCGTTCTGCCTCAAGGTGAGTACGGATGTCAGCCAAAGTGATAGGGCCCTCAGCTCTTACAAAAACCCGCCGTCGGGCGTGATCGACAGTAGATGTGAAGCTCATGCGCCCTCCTGAAAACAGAAAGCAGCATCCCAGAATGCGCATCCTGCAATTTCTGCATCATTACTGCACTCAATCATTGATCTCTTCTCGCCTTTCATCGGTTTCCCACGTCAATATCTGGATGTTCAATTGACATTTGTTCCTTCTCACGTTTCATAGCATGCTTTAATAAATTAAGCCCCCCATAATTTATATATCCTCCAAATGGACCTGAATGAAGTTTCCTGTGGCGTCTGTGGTGTACGAGTTTTCCAATAAATATGGAGATTTTGCATATTCCTTAGAATTCCCGACGAAAAGTTGACAGACAATATTTCATATTGCATATTCCGATACAAAGAATGCCGCACGGAGCGCCCTTTGCCGGGCCTTCCTCGCGTGCGGCATTCTTGTATGGATATGAGCGAACTCCCGCTGCTTAACAAACTTTCGGAGGAGGAGGAGGAAGCGGAGGCGGTACTCCTGCATCTTCAACAAGTAGTTTCTCTGGAGTTGTCGTTGGAGTATTAGGAGAAAGAGGAAATTTGTGGCTTGAGGCTGTTAATAGCATCAATGCCACAACGGCTGTGAAGAAAAAACGGGCCAGATTTTTCATGGCTAAAGTTTCCTTTCTTAATAGTTTGGAATTGTGAATGGTTAGTCCACCCACTTCATCGATTATAGATTCCTGCGGGAGTAACCGATGAAGTTTTAGCTGCACCACACAAGGCTAATTCTAAGCTCGGGAATTTACAGTGATTGTTTCTCCAATTAGCGGCGTTATGCCTTCTTCCTACAGATTTACACATTCAGGACGAATCAAGACTCTTCTTATCTCCTTCCTTTGTTCTCAAGTCTTCTCATGCGGTGTTCGCGCCCAATCGATCGAATCAAACCGTGCAAATGCTGATCAACTCGAAAAACGTGCTCGCGACTTTTTTGTGGCTGCCGGTTACGATAGCTCCTTTGCTTGCTATGAACGGGCCGAGAACTTGTATGCAGAGGCTGCTGATTGGACAGATGTTCTTGAGTGCCTCAACCGTGAAGCAGACGTGCTTGTTAGATTAGCACAGTATGAAAAGGCAGTTGCGCGCTTGGAAAGAGCTAAAAAAGTTGCTGGTGACCGGCTCCCATCGGATGACACAAAGTTAGGGACGACATATAGTCTTCTCGGGTATATCTACCACTACAAGCAGGCGTATAACGATGCGGTTCGCTGCCTCCAAGAAGGTTTGAGAATCAGATTGAAGGCATCGGGCCCCGTGAATATTGAGGTCGGCCACTCTTACTATTTGCTCGCATTGACTTACAGGGCAATGGGAAAATATGATGAAGCTCAACTAGCTATCACACAGGCCCTTGAGTTAAGCGGAAAACTGGGAAATCAAGAAGACGTGGCGAGGAATATGCTTGCATTGGCAAACATACTCTCCGACAAGGGGGAGTACGCAGGTTCGATTAATATTGAGAGGATCACCGAGGACACTCTTGCCAAGATGGGGGAAGGGACGAGTGATCTGCTCGCGACGTGCTATTTCTACCACGGGAGAGACCTTCTCCATGAGAACCAATACAAAAACGCAGCTTCCTACTTCTCAAAATCGCTCTCTATTTATACCGGGCTCTATGGTGAGATTCATCCTGGTGTTTCAGGGTGTTTATTGAAACTGGGAGATGTCTATTCACTTCAAGGAGATTTTGAGCAAGCACGGTCTTATTTCAGCAGAGCAGAGGAAGTGATGCTTAAGATAAACGGCCCAACTCACTCCAGCATGGCAGAGTTGTATGCGTCACTCAGTGACTTCTATTTGAGAAAAAGCGACTTGGATAGTGCGCTTTCCTTTGGCCGGAAGTCAGTGCAAATACAGCGCTTCAATTATGGCGGATCACATATCTCTACAGCAAATAGTCTCGAGAAGCTCGCTTGGGTTTATGAACGAAAAGGTGATTATTACGCCGCACTCAGCACATTGGACAGTTCTCTTGTGATAAAGACAGCAATCAACCCCAACTCCGTGGAGGTGGCCAGGCTAAATCTGTCGATCGGGGTTGTTTATTCTAAGTTAGACCTCGCTGACAAAGCCGATTACTATTTTCTGTCAGCTCGAAAGGTTTTCGATAGATCGCAATCTACCGACACTACTTTTCTAGCGCTGTTACAGAACTCTTACGGTGATATGTTCCTGAGGAAGAAGGAGTATCTCGCGGCCCTCGACCACTACAAGGAAGCTGCTTTGTTCTTGCAGGGAGAATCGGGCAAAAGAATGTTCGCATCCGCCGCCCGCGAAGATCTTTCAAGGTCGGACGAGCTCAGACTTCACTACATGTTATCGGCATCAAGGGCGTACGAATCGCTTGACTCAGTTTCCGGCAATTTCCGTTATCTCGACAGTGCCTATAACTGCCTTGAGAACGCGATGTCCATTCAGACGATAATTCGAAGAAGATACAGAGCCGAAGGATCGAAGATCTATTTTGGTGAGGAATCCTATGACATCAACACAAATGCTGTGGAAGATGCGTTGTCACTTCATTTCAGAACAAAGGACAAGATGTATCTCCAGAAGGCATTCCAGTGTTCTGAAAAGTCAAAAGCGAGCCTTTTATCCGATAAGATGATCCAGTCTGAAGCACTGCATTCTTCTGGAGTGCCCAACAGTGTGCTTCAAAGAGAAGAGCTTCTGAGGACCAATCTCACAAGTTCAACGTACAAAATGAGAGAGACGGATCTAAACGGAGTTCTCACGGGACAACAGTCGGCCTATTTTACTAATCTTGTTGCCTATGATAGGTTAATGGATTCTCTCGAGAATTATTTTCCTAATTACACTGATCTAAAGTACCACGTGAAAGAAGTCGCAATACCCTCAATTCAAAAACGACTCCCTTCAACCTCCGTGATTCTCGAATACTTCTTTGCAAAAGGCCGACTTTGTATCTTCACCATATCGAAAGACAAATTTGACCTCACTATCACACGGAAAACATCGGAGATCAAAGAGGCCGCGTTGGCCATGAGGAAATCCTTGAGAACAGTCGACAGGAGTGAATTTTTAAAGCACGCTTCCGATCTCTATAGAATGATCGTGCAGCCGGTAGGGAAATTTTTAACAGGAAAACAACTGATCGTAATCCCCGATGGAGAATTGTATTACATACCGTTTGAAGCTCTTCTCACTGCCCCCCAATCAAGCATGGCTTTTACCACGTATTCACGTCTTCCGTTTCTTATTAAGACGCACGCTGTATCGTATGCCTATTCCGCCTCCTTATTCATTGAACAGCGGCAGACATCTTCGCAAGGTCAGAAGAGTTTTGTCGGTTTCGCTCCAGTGTTCGATGATTCCATAAACAAAAACCTTGGAGAAACATCCAAAAAAGATTTCGCAGAGCTGCGCTCATTCTCATTAAACGGAAAGAAATACGGCGATTTGGAGTATAGTCAGGAAGAGGTTACGAATATTGCCACACTCTTTGAGAACAGACATCTGCAATCGAAAACGTTCATCCATGATGAGGCCAATAAAAGTAACTTCAAAAAGACAGTTCATGATTACAGCTTCGTGCATATCGCCAGCCATGGATTTGCCGACGAAATTCACCCCGATTTGTCAGCACTCTTATTTTCGGTGGCCAGCGGCCCTCAAACGAAAGAAGATGGAATTTTGAACGCGAGTGAGACTTATGAACTTAAATTGAACGCAGACCTCGTTGTCCTGAGTAGTTGTGAAAGCGGAATTGGAAGGCTTGTGAAGGGTGAGGGCCTTATGGCGATTACTAGAGGCTTCTTCTACTCTGGTGCCAGAAATCTACTTTTCTCATTGTGGAAAATTTCGGACAAGAGTACCAGCAAACTAATGGTTGATTTCTATCGATCTGTACTCGCTGGTGATGGCTTCCCGCTTGCACTGCAGGAGGCAAAATTGAATGCAATACGTAATAATCAGTATGCGTTCCCCAGCGAATGGGCAGGATTTCTTCTCATTTCCTCAAATTGATTATCTATTATTCGACAAGAAACTTCCCGACATAGAGAAGCTCATCTGCTGTCTCTATCCTCCAATAGTATAGTCCCCGTTCCAAAGTACCAGAAAATTCATAGCCATGTTCACTTGACTGCACAAGGGCAACCTCTTTACCCTTGTTGTTGATAATTTTGAGAATGACTTTTCCCTTCTCAGCCCAGACCCATTTGAACTCAATCTTGCCATGGATTATCTCACCGACCATTGGGGACTCTACTTCAATGTCACTTGATCGGTAGTGAACACCGATCAGGGCTTCAAGCTCGGGCGAAATCGCATAATTGTCAGACAGGAGGCTCTTAGCTGTCCCTTTTGACGAGCTATCAATCCCAACAGATGACGGGGGAACATTTTGTGTTGAGCCTTCTATCTTGCCCTGGTCACGCCTCGGTAAACCGAACCTGGTGATTCCGTAAAGTCCAAGCCCGACAAGCAGAACGGCCGCAATCCTGTAGAAAATAGAACGATTCAAACTTTCTAGGTTAGGCTTTAGCCGAAAAATGGAGTGTTGCTCCCCAGGCTTTCCCACCTCTTTTTCAAGAAGCAGGAACAGCTCTTCTATATTGAGCCTGCACGTGGCACATTCTGAGACATGTTCCAGAACAGGTTCCGGAAGTTGTTCAAGTGTGTTAAGCTTCAATGCATCAACATAGTGGGCCACGCCTTCCTCGTTCAAATGCAAGTTTTCGTCGAAAAGCTTCATTACGTTCACCTGAGTCATATTATGTGTACTTATATATCTTCGAAGTATGGTTAAATGGAGAAATATTTTTCAGTCAATATTCGCAGACTTTCTTTATCATAGGATGATTCTCTCCTTTTGCCATTGAGGAGCTGGATTATTTCGCGAATCCTCACCTCCGACCAGTTCCTCACAGCGTCGACCGTGTTACTTTTACCTTCGTAATTATTCAGGAGAAGGGTAACAATTCGATACACCTCTTTGGAATCCATTTCCTCATAGTGAGTCCCAAAATGGCCCAAGAAAGCGAGAACGTCTTCTTCGGAGCAATCCGGAAAACAGGCTATGACGTCTCCTTTATTTACCCTCAGACGAAAATAAAGTTTGACACACAGGATGACTTTTTCCTTTTTCTTGTGATAATATTTGAATATCCTTTTTAGTCGTTCTAGGTCATATTCTATCGCAAGGTTTTGGGTTGCGGTTTCTTCGACGATCGGATCCTCGTCCCCCAAGGGAAATACCCTGATATCCTTTTTTCTTTTATCATAGATCTTTAAACAGGAATTCCGAACAATGGCGGAAAAATACGTTTTGAGCAGCGCTATGCCATTATATTGCTCCCTGATCTTTTCCAATTTGCCTAACAAGTCCTCGTTAACGGCCTGGACGACATCTTCATAATCGGAGGAGTGAAACATTTTGCTTGCAATATATTTCTTAACGATTATTTGGATGAGATCTTGATACTTAATTATGAGCTCGCGAGGCTCCTCTCTAAGCAACTTCACATCCTGTTGGTTCCCATTATAAGACATGATTCTCCGGCAAAATATCAAACAAAGTTACCTCTTATTGTGGAGTGTATCAAGCCTGCTGAACCGTTTGCCAATCTCGGCGACGGAAATCAATTTATCCTTTCCGATAATTGGAAGAATCCTTCTTGGTGAATGGTCAATTATTTGTCACTGATCTAAGACGGCTACTCATCAGCTAAACAAAATCACCGACCCTCTTTTCCGCAATTTCAGAGAATTAGCAAAAGGACGCGGCGGTCTTCCCAGCCCGCAGGCAAATTGACACAATCAATATCTTTATTTCATGAAAATTCGTGCATCAAAGGATAAAAGATATGCCGGTGACGGATCGCATGTTTGAAGGAATTACAAATCGGGAGTGGTGAGAGATGGCAGGACGGTTGACAGCAAGGATTAGGGTGAAAGCAATGAACAGAAGATCTTATTGGGGTTATTGAATTAGATTGAAATCTCTATACCCTCGACAAGTTGTTGTTCATAACGTTCCATTTCCTCAACCGTTGTTCGCACGCAGAACTCGTGTAGGTAATGGAATTTGAATCAATTTGAGCAATTTGCCAAAATAACATGCCTTATCAACAATCTGGGTTGGGAACACTATTCCATTGACAACTTTCAATTGCCGAATTACGGATGAGCCGGGCTCAAAAGAGCGTCCGCACTATTGCCTTCCAACGGGGCAACCCACTCCGCGTTGCTCAATCCGTGGTGACCCGTCCTCATTGAAGCTGCAATTTCCAATCTGCTCTCTCTGGTCATGTAATTGCAATTCCGACATCCGTAAATTCAAGTAGGGATGATCTTTAGTCAATCTTTCCGGCCGTGCACCCCTGGTGTTTCCATGAGAGCACATTCTTTTGCAGGCTTCGCAGTCTTGCAATTGTTCATCATTTACAGTAGTTTATCCTTTGAATCTTTAGGCAGAGGACAAGCTCATGATCAAAATAAATCTCCGGGTTGACGATAGTTCGACCAATCTGGACGACATTAAGGAGCCGGACCTCAAGGTCAAAGCAAGTTCATTGTCCACGAAATTGGAAGCTATTATTTCACCCCTCTCTTGTCCGGTGTGCGGAAAGGATGGGAAGGTCGAAGTAACGCTGGTTTTTGATAAATTCGTTCAGGCACGGATACATCCGGACCACTGCTGTCACAGAGAATTCTCTACGATAATTTATCGGTCGCTCCCTCCCCTTCTAAAAGAGCTGAGTCAACCGTAGCCCTCCCGACGCTCACAATAGCGAAGGTCTTCAATAATTCGATATCGACTCGTCCGCTTTTTTCACCAACGCTGCAAATGTGTCGTGCGGACCAAAGCCGCTCGAGAGAACATAGACTCCGATGCGTTCTTCGCTCCTGTCGGAAAAATATACTCCGCAGCTTCCCCATTCAAATCCCCGGAGACTTGCCCCTCGCGCAAGGAATCGAATTCCGACATTGATTTTCCCCGTCAAATTCACGGCTTCAAAAATACCTGATTATAGGTATTGCCACTTCCGGGTACTCCTTCTACATTATTTTCCGATCTCCTTTGGCCGGGGCAAGTCGTATGAAGAAAGGCTCCGTAGTTCAAAGTCGGAAAGTACGAAGCCAGAACCTGCAGGCTGAAAAAAATCAGTGCACAACTTTATGCCGGCAGAATTCTCGCAGACTTGGATCGCTGCCTGATGTAGATTTACCAGGTGTGTTCTCCTTATGCGGGATTTTTTTACGCAGAACGAAATATTGTCAGCCTTCCGGCTCCAGGCCTGTAGACTTGAATCATTGCCGTCTCAACTTTCTCCATATTTGAAAAGCAACACCGCGCCTGGTAGGCGTATGTGAGTAGTCTCATGTCCTTGCCTTTAGAGCGTTCGCAGATATTTATTTTTCAAGCAATCTCAGAAACATGTCATTTGGTCCTCCCCGACGGGTCTACGACCCGTCGGGTCGTGGACGATGCGCTCACTCCGTTCGCTTACCCAGCATGAACGCGCTATTTTCTCGCATTGAGCAATCCATAATTATCTTTCGAGCAGCAGCGGGCAAACGGCTTCTGATGGCTTTTAGACTGAGAGTGATCGGATATAAACTCTTTGCCCGCATAGTAACTGCGGCCGCGATCATTATGTTCTTCACATTCATTTCCGTAAGTTGAAGAAGATCCGGAACATCCTTGATCTCATGCACCTATAAATGTCATATTGACACTATTGTGATGGACGAAGTACTGGAGAGGAACAGGTCAAAATGGAACATGCAAAAACGACACCGCCGTCGCAACAACCGGGCCAAAAAATACTCGTCATCGACGACGATGATGACTATCGCGAGATGATCGTGGAAACTCTTGGGTTCGCAGGTTTCACCGTCAGCGACGCAACAAACGGGCTGGATGGACTGGCGGCGGTGAAACGCGACCATCCGGATCTCGTCCTCTGCGATATTAACATGCCGAAGATGGATGGATATAGCCTGCTTGATGCGTTAAAAAAAGACCCTCAATACGCATCGATACCGTTTATTTTTCTGACCGGCGATTCGACGAGGAGCGATGTACGCCACGGAATGCAGCTCGGCGCTGATGATTACCTGACGAAACCGTTCACATCCCACGAGCTTATCACTGCGATCACGACGCGCTTAACGAGAAAAAAATCTTTGCAGAAATATTATGAGAACCAATTTGAAGATATCAAGACGAGTATCGTGAAGTCGCTCCCCCACGAATTTCGCACCCCTCTGCACGGCATCCTTGGCTATGCTCAATTTTTACAGGAGGAAACCAATCTTCCTCCCGGCGAAGTAAGAACAATCGGCGCAATGATCCATAAATCGGCGCAGCGGCTCTATCATCTCCTGGAGAACCTGATTCTGCTTGGGGAACTCCAGTTTCTTATGAATGATCAAAAAGCGATAGCTGCATTGCGGGACGATGCGGCCACGCCGCTTCGGGAAGCGGTCCGGTCGGCGGCAGAACAGGAAGCGGGCGCTCATAAACGCGCCGGCTCGATCGACATCCAGGTGAGCAATGCTGCCGTTCAAATATCTTCAGCCCATCTCACAAAGATCATTGAAGAGATAACAGACAACGCGTTAAAATTCTCTGAACCCGGAACAAAAGTACGTGTATCAAGCGAGGATCATGACGCCGAGATCTTGATCATCATCAACGATGAGGGGCGCGGAATGTCCCGGGAACAGATCGGCAGGGTCACCGCATTCCAGCAATTTGAACGGCATCATTATGAGCAGCAGGGAGCGGGACTTGGGTTGGTGATTGCAAAAACGCTGACGGAGATCTACGGCGGGAGTCTTACGATTGAGAGCATGGAAAAAGGGGGAACAACCGTTACGATAAGGTTATTGAAAGCGCCGATTATTTAGATGAAATTCCTGAAACACAAAGGACGAAGACCGAAACGGCCTTCGTCCTTTTTATTTGAAAGCATAAAGAGCGGCGTGCTAATGATCGCCTGTCGCCAAATCTGATACGAATTTTGTTCCCTCGATTGAAAATGTTGCATCACCTCCGCCGAGCACGATAGTGAACTGTTCATTGATTGTATATGACAGCTTACCGGGAGGAGTAACCGTTGCAGTGTAAGTCACGTGGATTGTCCCGGTTGTCCCTGCTGATCGTGCAACTCTCGGGCCTTTGGGCCCCCTGACATTTTCAAATGCAAGGGTAATTGTGCGAACCAGCACCCTCCCCTTACGAGCAAGCGTCTTTATTGTGTCAATACCCGACCACATGTACGTCCCGTTGATCGTTACCGTGTCCGTGTTCGTATTCGAGATGGTCCAGTCGCTGCTGATTGAGAGCAGGTGATGGACTAATCGCGGAGTCCAAAAATAACCATAACCGCCAAGCAGTTTATGCCTGATCGTATCGGCAACCAGGTTGTTGGTTTTCCGATACTCCTGAGCGTGTCCATCCAGACGGTATTGGACCCAATAGTCTCGCGTCCAATAACCATAATAGGCTGGGTAGAACAACGAATCCCCTTTTATGACGAGTTTGGTCCAAGACATTGTAGAGGAGTCGTAAACCGCTCCAGCGATTGAATCATTATCCGTTTTCCATAACGCATTGCTGTTCGTCGCGCTGCCGCTTACGGCCGCACCACCGGCGATTTCGAAAGCATCATTCACCTGGTCCATCGCACCGCCGTTGTTGCTTGCAAGTGCGTCAGAGGTAGCATCGCCGGCGTCAGCGATATCAGCAGCAGATACCGTGACCGTCTCCTGATTCTGGGAAGGACCGGTATCATTTTTCTTGCATCCCGCAACAAAGACAGCCGCTGTTGTGAGCGCGCCTAAAATAAAAATTGTAAACTTTCTCCTCATCACAGAATCATTCGTTCGCATTCGCTTCTCCCAATCTATGAATGTTTGATGAATCGTGAAGGCACAGTTCTTCGTGGTGTCTTAATAAATCGCAATAACGATGCCAGTGATTTTTCCACTTTTATAGCAGTAATAACGGCTTTTTAGAGTTTTCAATACGCAGAATTTGCGTAGTGCATGCAATAAGTGCGTTCTCTGATTTTCCTGCTTTTCTTCCTCCTTGATTGTCCGGCCGATTACCGGTACATTCTCGCACCTGCGTGTACAGAGGAACGGGCAAGAATCAATATCCAGCCTACCCCGCGAATTGAGGAAGAATGATGATCGCCGAATCATGTGAATATTCTCTTCCGCCATTCATGAAATCCTATTGACAACTCTTTGACATTGTTTCTCCGAGCGCTGCAGATATTCTCATCAATAACGCTCGATAAGAAAAAGCAGGGAACCAGTGATCCACGCTGCTCAACACTCCGCACAGTTTGTCCCCAGAATCTCGATTCAAGATTGCATCAATATGACCGTAAATGGTCTTTTCATTTTTCTTTTGCTCTCACGCTCCTCTCTTGCCGATGAGGTCTATTTGAAGAGCGGCTTTGTCTACAGGAATGTCCGTGTCAGCGATACATCCGGAACAGTTGTCAGCTTTTTGTGGGACACGATCAGGGTCAGAATACCGCTTCGATTGATCAACAAAATTGAAATTGAAGAATATTCCTCTGGCGAAAAACCCGCGTATGAGCTGTATTCCCAAATGATGAACGACGATTTTGCGTCGGCGAGATCGGAACAGTCAACCAACCGGTTGGAGAGTGACAGGCGCTCAAAAAGAGGCGTTCAAATGTCGATCGCGACGCGGGGCGGTGAGCTTCACGCCGGACAATTTTTATACGCGACAGACAGCTTGCTTCTCCTGTGGCAGGGCACACAGCCGTTCAACGATACAAGCGTTAGAACTTGGACGCTTGTACTTCAAGCCCCGGACATTTCCCGGATTACTATTATAAGAGATGGTAATTTCTGGTCGGGGTTCGGAACCGGAGCATTGATCGGCGGCAGTGTGGGTGTTGTCGTTGGGCTGGCGAGCGGGAACGATCCGCCGGGAATACTCAGCCTGACCGCCGGTCAAAAGGCGCTCTTGCTCGGCGTGGGTCTCGCAACACCGTTCGGGCTGTTCGGAGGGATTTTCGGCGCCATCCAGGGAGTCGACGACGATTTTTCGGTTGAGGGAAATTCGGAAACCTACAAAGCGATCGTGCAAAAAATGAAGAATGAGGCAATATTTCCTTCGCTCCCGCCGCCGCAGTTGCAGGATTTGGTGGACGAAAAATACAGGGAACCGCACCACGCTCTTCCCAATCGCACTGCCGACACCGACATGACCTACTCCCCTCCATCGCCAGCGAAGCTGCATATTGCCCTGGCCGGCGGGTGGATGGCATCACACATCAACGGCGATATGGTGAATGCGTTCAACGTGTCGGGGTTCGGCGGTTCTACCGGGGGATTTTTCGGACCGGTAGATTATCCCGTCAATAATAGCTCCACGTTCACGTGGAGTCTCGGCGCGGAATACGATCTGACCTCCCAATTCCGAATCGGCCTGGAAAGGGTCAGCATTTCCGAACAGCAGGTAGTGGGGAAAGATGATGAGGTTGAACATGCCCGCGCCGTCTCGGTAAACCTCTTTGCCGATTACGTGATAGTCCCGGTCGACAAGCTGCTCCTCTCGCGGTACGAGTTAGCAGTAGGTGCGGGAGTAAGCTATAACTGGTTAACCGTCAACGGGAGCGTTTCATCATATGTTGGGTCGGCATATATCCAAAATCCGAGCACGTTCATGTTCGAGAAAAGAGCAATTGGGGCGGCGTTGAGAATGAGTCTTGAATACTATATTACAAAACATTTTTCCGTTCAGGGCAAATTTGAACAGAGCTTCGTGCCGTCTCTCAGCGTCCCGCCGATAGCGTACGTGAATCCATACGACAAAAGATTGAAGAATCTTGCGGGTCATTCTGTCGATTTCTCAGGATCAGATTTTTCCATTGGGCTGCGTATTCACTTGTGATTCGATAGGTCGGGTGTAATGTCATCGGATATCACGCCGCGTCGGATTTCTACGGGGACACCTCGGATTGATAGCAATTTCGGCTTGTACGCGCATTCCACCTAATTTCGGTTTGTCGGACGAAGAACGTAAGATACTTTCCCAAACCAAGATAATTGCCCCGGAACCGCCTATATCGATATCAATCCGCAGAATAGTGCTAGAGTCCCGCTCTCGTTCAGCATTCGACTCCAAATCCTTTCTATCGGTGGAAAATCTCCTTCCGATTGCTCTACGGCACTGTTTTGATTCACTTCAATATTGTATATTAAACCAGATTTTGTGGGAGTGAATTCTCCTAATGAATTTCCACGAGGACCGACAGAAATTTGTTAAGTCATTGGGATCTGCGCTCAGTATCAGAGGCTGAACACCAACACTTCGCGGAAAGCAAGGGACGAATACCGCGCAGTCGCACACTTTAAACCCCAACATTATTGAGAAACCTCTCAATTGATAATACTGCATCAAAGGCCAGCGTCTGAAACTCCTGATCAACCATACAGGGAAGAGGCTGAGTTACCTTGATTATTGATATGAGAAAAACATCTCGCCTATATCGCACTATCATCCATTATTGCATGCGCTGCTCAAACTCGTGAGTCAGGACAAACACATATCGTTTTTTCGGATGCGTTTGACTTCGTTCTTGCTCACGACGCTGCTCATTGTGGTACTGGGGAGAACCGCCGTCTCGCAAAGTACATTCAGCGGCACGGGCAACTGGAGCACTCCTGGAAATTGGAGCGCCGGGGTGCCCACCAGTGCGGTCGCTGCGACGATCGCCTCGGGTGCGAACTGTACCGTCGACGTAGCAGCTCAATGCGCTTCGCTTACTTTTGCAGCAATCAATGCAAGTAGCGTCGTGACAATAAGCGGAGCGAATTCGATAACCATTACAGGTGCGATCACTATGCCTAGGCCGGCCGCTGGTCTTACCGGCACCGTGAACATAAACGCCGGAAGCATCAGCTGCGCCTCCATCGCACTTTCCGCTACCACTACTCCGAGGAATGATGTTATCAATATTACAACAGGGACTCTTACTGTTTCGGGTAATATTACTTCTTCGGGAGCAGGCAGTCAGCTCATATTTTCAGGGGCAGGAACTTTGAACGCCGGCGGCACTTTCATGAGCGGTACCACCGGGACCTTTACCTGCTCGACGAGCACGGTTAATTTTAACGGTGCGGCTCAGGCGATAGCTCCATTTGCGTATACCTTTAACAACGTTACGCTTTCCGGAAGCGGCGCAAAGACTCTGACCAACGCTACGATTGGAGGCAATCTGGTGTTAACCAGCGGGTCAACCGTAACCGTAACGACCGCAGCCGCCCTTGCGGTCGGCGGGAGTCTTACTGTTGGTGACGGCACCACCCTTACCGCCGGCGCATTTGCATTGACCGTTACAGGCACGACGACGGTCGGCAGCGGGGTCGGATCAACCGCGACGTTGACAACAAATTCAGCCACCGGAACAAAAACTTTCACCGGCGCTGTCACTATTAATAGCAACGGAGTATTATCAGAGACCGCTGCTGCCACGCTTTCATTTGGGTCGGATGTTACCATCAATGGAACGTTAACTGAATCCGGGGCAGCCACGGTCGGTATCGCCGGAAATCTCATGAATAATGGAACATACACTGCCAGCACCGGAGTCCATACATTTAGCGGTGCGGCGAAAACATTCAGCGGATCATCGACCAACTCTATACCGAGAGTAACAGTTAGCGGCTCGTACACAAATAATGGAACGTTGACAATCGGTACGGCTTTAGCAGGCGCCGGGTCATTGGCAAACGCTTCAACGTGTACGCTCAACATTGGAGGAAGTTGTTCAATAACCACCTTTACAAATAGTGGAACGACAACCGTCAGCGGCGCCGGAAATATCTCCACCGCTGTTGCGAATTTCACCAACGCAGATACGCTTAACCTCGGCGGATCGGGAACTATTACTGGTATTACCAACAACGGAATAGTAAACCTTACTACGTCAGGCACAATCACCAGTTTTAATAATGCTACCGCCGCGAGCATACTGAACATCAGCGACCTTGCTGTGCCTACGTTTACAACGCTTACCGTCAGCACTGCTGGAAACACCGTTAATTATAGCGGCGCCGGTGCTCAAACGGTAAAAGTAGTAGCATACAGCAATCTTATTTTAAGCGGCAGCGGCGCCAAGACGTTTGCAGTCACAACTGTAAACAATAATCTGACATTAAGCGGCACTGCTACAGCAACGACAGGAGCCGCACTTACGATTGGCGGTGCTCTTACTGTCGGAACAGGGACAACATTTGCGACCGGCGCCACCAATACCTGGACTTTGGGCGTGACAGGCACGACGTCAGTGACAGGAACCTTGAACCTCGCTAATACGGGGACAAAGACTTTTACCGGCGATGTCACAATTAATGCCGGCGGTACTTGGAATGAGACCGGCGCAGCAGCTTATAGTATTGCCGGTAATTTTACGAACAATGCAACAGCTTTTACTGCCAACACCGGGGTGCACACGTTCAGCGGTGCAGCAAAAACGTTCAGCGGCTCAACGACCACTTCGATACCAAGCGTCACGGTGAGCGGTTCGTACACAAACAACGGAATCTTGACAGTCAGTACGGCGTTAGCCGGCGCTGGGTCTCTGGCAAACTCCGCGAACAACACACTCAACATTGGGGGAAATTGTTCAATTACCACCTTTGCAAATGGTGGAACGACAACCGTCAGCGGTGTCGGCATCATATCCACCGCTGTTGCGAATTTCACCAACACCGACACACTTAATCTTAATGGGTCGGGTGCGATTACTGGTATCACCAACAACGCCGCCGGGATCGTTAATCTTACGACATCAGGGACGATCACAAGTTTTAATAACGCAACCTCGACAAGCACGCTTAATATCAGCGACCTTGCCGTACCGACGTTTACAACGCTTACGGTCACCACCGTTGGAAACACGGTCAACTACAAAGGAGCCGGCGCGCAGACTGTAAAAGCAGTTGCATACAGCAATCTTACACTAAGCGGAAGCGGCGCAAAAACCACAACCGGCGTGACAGTGAACAAGATCCTCAATATGGCAGGAACTGCAACGGCCTCAGTTGCTCCAACGTACGGAGCATCGGCTACTTTGCAATACGACCAGACTGCAACCGCGGGACCAGAGTGGATTACGCCCTTCCTCGCAACGGGAGGAGTCGTAATAAACAGCGGCACTGTGACGTTAAGCGCTCCCAAAGTACTTGGCAACAATACAAGCGTTCCTTTAAACATCATTAGCGGGGCGACACTAACACCCAGAACCAACCTTTTGACTTTCGACGGTGATTTTATAAATGCGGGCACATTGACAAGCGGCTCGGGGGGAGTTACAATTACCGGAACAGTCGCAGCGCAAAGTATTGACGGATTTACTACGACGGGTGCGGTGTCGATGACGAAGACAGCGGGCACAGCTACACTCACAGACAATGTCAATGGAGGTGCGTTCACACTCAATGGATCGGGAGGAACTCTTGATCTGGGAGCCGGATTCACGCATACGTTTACCGGTGCCTGGACATTTTCCAACGGAACGCTCCTCGGCAACTCCAGCACATTGAATATCGGCGGAGCCACATCATACACCGCAGGAACGTTCACACCGGGGACGAGCACTGTCAACTACAACGGAACCGGCGCACAGACGATTCTCGCATTCAATTATTATAATCTAACCGTCAGCGGAGTGAGGACTAACAACGTCACGCTGGCAAGTACAGGAACGATCGGCATTGCTAATACTTTCAACCCGTCAGCAACGTTCACCAGCGGTGCATTTGTCAATACCGGCAGCACCGTAGATTACAACGGAACAGGCGCTCAGTCCATTGTTGCATTCAACTATAACAATCTTACGATCAGCCAGGCGAGAACGTCAAACAACGTAACCCTTGCAACCTCCGGGACTATCGGCATCGCCGGCACTTTCAATCCTTCAGCAACCTTCACCGGCGGTGCATTTGACAACACCGGCAGCACCATCGACTACAACGGAACTGGTGCGCAAATGATTGTCGCTTTCAGCTATAATAATCTTACCGTCAGCCAGGCGAGAACGTCAAACAACGTAACGCTCGCTAATTCAGGAACGATCGATATCGCCGGGACCTTCAATCCCTCTGCAACATTTACCGGCGGTTCGTTTGTCAATACCGGCAGCACCGTCGAGTACGATGGATCCGGTTCGCAAAACATTCCCGCCTTCACCTACAACAATCTAACCTTGACCAATGGGGGTGCGACGGCAAAAAACTTTGCAGGGACTGACAGCGTAACGGGAGATCTCCTGATCAATGCGAGCGCAACGGGAGCCGGAGGTTCAGCAACGATTGCCCTTTTTGGAAACTGGACGAACAGCGGAACATTTTCAGCGGGAACATCCACCGTCGTTCTGGGAAACAGCGCAGCGGTGTCAATAACCGGCGCAACAACATTCAATTCGTTAACGGTAAACAAACTGGCCTCAACAACTGTTGTCACGCTCAACCATAGCATTGGAGTCGGAACGTTGACCATGACTCAAGGAACGATGCAGACGGGCGCGAACTCCGTAACAATAACATCAGCGAGGTCGGGTAACGGCCTGATACTCGGAACAGTCACGCAAACTCTGACTTTTTCTCTCTCCACGCCATACGCATTTGAAGGACCCAACACTCTTATCACTTTCACCGGCGGGTCGCTTCCTACATCCGTCACCATTACCGTCCTTGCCCAAACAACGCCTTCAAGCCCAACGATGATCCCCGTGGATAGATCCATCTCCATATCCAGCACCGGGGGAAGTTTCACCGCCACACTTCGGCTTCATTACGAAAACAGCGAGACGAACAGCCTAAATGAAACGCTCTTAAAGCTCTGGATGGACTCCAGCGGCACATGGGTGAACGAAGGAGCAACGTCGAGGGACAGCGTCAATAATTATGTCGAACTTACGGGAGTCACAGCCTTCGGCACGTGGGCTATCGGCGCCAGCGCCTCTTCGAAGGCATTTGTCGACAACAACGGCGGCAGCACGAATGCCGGCGACACTCTCACATACACCGTTACGGCTGTCAACCCATATGTAATAACCAAGTCGACGATCAACGTCAGCGATGCGTTATCGTCAAATTTCATTCTCGTTCCGGGGACGATCAGCAACAGCGGCGGGATTGCGGGACAGACATTGACAGGAATGAATCTTGAAGGAGGAACGATCACATGGCCCTCCTTTTCTCTCACGGCCGGCGCTTCGGCGACACGGACCTTCCAGCTTCGGTCAGATTCTTCGATCTCCAGTTTGCAAACGATCACAAACACCGCCCATATTGATTTTGGAGGGGGAAGGGTCGAATACGTTTCGGTGCCGGTCACGTTCACGAATCTTCCGAGCGTCTCGATCGCCAACGCTGTCGATAACAGCAGTCCTATTCCCGGCGACATATTGACCTATACGTTGTCGGTCACGAACAAAGGGACATCGAATGCCACCAGCATTACGTTGAACACCGCAATACCCAATAATACGACGTTCAGCAACGACAGCTACGGCGTCGGGATGGGCGTCGAGATTAACGGTGTACCAAAAACAAATGCTTCCGACGGAGACGGCGTGACAGTGGGCGGAGGATCTATTACAGTCACGATTACAGCGCTCGCATCAGGTGCGACAACTCAGATCACGTTCAAAACTACGGTCAATTGACTGCAGCTGCAAAATCCATATGCGTATTCTATTCCGCTCTACAGACTCATCTCCCACCTTCCATCAAAATTTTGCATATTTAAATGAAATGCATTAGTTTTGCGAGCGTGGAAAAAAAGAGAAACCTTAGAGGAATTCGCGCTCCGGTTCCGGGAAAGAGTCAAGCAATTCTTCTTGCTTCTGTCATTGACGTCGCAGGATTAATTGCCGATTACGAAAACTCACCATCAGCAGGCTGCATCCATCTGACCAGGCGGCCGTTCGCTGGGTCTCCGTGAGTCTATAAGAAATTAGGTGGAAGTTAAATGCAGTTTGAAGACCAACAAGCGTTTGGTAGTTACCTCGAGCCCAACGAAACACTCATGTGGGCCGGACGTCCGCCGCAAGGACTGCTGTTTAGAAAATCAGACCTGTTGATGATTCCGTTCAGCCTGGTGTGGGGAGGTTTCGCCGTTTTTTGGGAAACGATGGCCTACAGCTCCGGCGCCCCTTCTTACTTTCTGATTTTTGGAGGCGCTTTCGTCCTAATGGGATTATATATTACCATCGGAAGGTTCGGCTACGATGCCCTGAAAAGAAAGAACACCATCTACGGCCTCACGACGGAGCGTGCTCTTATCCTTTCGGGCGTCTTCGATCGATCGGTCCGTTCTGTTAATCTTAAGTCGACTGCCGATATCACGCTTGAACAAAAACCGAATGGACGCGGGACGATTACTTTTGGCCCCCTGTATTCGTCGCGCTCGTTCATGGGGAATTCCAGCTGGCCTGGAGCAGGTCAACAGGCGGTACCTTCTTTCGAGTTGATCGAAAATGTCAGGAGCGTGTACCAGATGGTGCAGGCAGCACAGCGAAAGTGAAATCTGCTGCTGATCCAATTTCGATCACGATCTATTTTCTGAACTATTACATGCACGAACATTAACAAGGAGAAACACATGGCAATATTCAAATCTGGCAATCCTGCGCTTAAACAAGCGGCCTTTTCTGGATTTGCGGAGACAGTAGACGAGCAAAACGTCATGACGCTGCAGGGGACCGTCAACAAGACCGGCCTCCTCCTGCTGACATTGTTCATTACTGCAATGTTCGTCTGGCAGCGCTTCAGCGTCGCGGATGATTTCAGTGCGGTTGCGCCGTACCTCATGGTCGGCCTCTTCGGCGGATTGATCACCGGGATTGTGCTGGTGTTCAAGAAAAATCTTGCTCAGTACCTCGCCGTGCTGTACGCCGCGTTCGAAGGCCTTGTTCTTGGCGGATTGTCGGCGATGATGGAAGCGGCGTACCCGGGCATCGTGGTTGAGGCGCTCCTTCTCACCTTCGGCATTTTTGCCTGCCTCCTCCTCATCTATAAAATGGAGATCATCAAGCCGTCGGAGAATTTCAAACTCATCGTCGCCTCCGCAACAGGAGGAATCGCCTTCTACTATTTGATAAGTCTCGGCGCTTCGCTATTCGGGATGAGACTCCCCCTGGTCAACGATAATTCGGTCGGAGGCATCATCTTTAGCGTGTTTGTCGTGATCGTCGCGGCAATGAACCTGGTCGTCGATTTTGATTTCATCGAACAAGGTGCGGCGAACAAGGTCCCGAAGTTCATGGAATGGTACGGCGCGTTTGGCCTCATCGTTACCATGGTCTGGCTTTATATAGAGATACTCCGGCTCCTGGCAAAGACGAGGCGCAGGTGATCGGGCGAGGAATAAAGGAAGGGCCGACAGGATGCCGGTAAATTACCGATTCGACAACTGCATTGTCGTTGTAGAACTGGTCGGCGAATACTCTACGGACGAACTCCGCTCTGCGTTTCTCAATTCCATTTCTGACCCGAAGCGCCCCGAGCATTCCTGCCTGTTGATCGACAGCACCGAATCGCGCAGCATCCGCACGAGAAGTTCGGCAGAGATCAAATCCATGGCGCGCTTCCTGGAAACGCTCGGCGAACATTTTAATAACCGTATCGCAATGGTCGCGCCCGAAGACGCTCCCTTCGGGCTGATGCGCATGGGATCTGCGGAGGCTGAAGAGAGAGGAGTCCAATACGACGTCTTTCGCTCTTTCGCAGAGGCCCGGGAGTGGCTCCTGGCGAATACGTAATGGTTCCGCGGGAAGCTGGAGCTCTCCAGCTGAAGTACAACATGAGGAGACAATTCCGAATATGGATGGATGGGAAAATTTTTTGATGGCGGAAGTCGGCGCGTCCGCGGCTCTCGCGGGATTAATATTTGTCGGGGTTTCCATCAATCTGACAAAGATCCTTTCTCACCCAACGCTGCCAAGCCGCGCGTTTGAAGCGCTCCTGCTGCTGGTCGGGGTTCTGATCGTCTGTTCGCTTTTGCTCTTCGAGATCAATCCATAACCGTTTGATCCGACGCCCAGCTCAAAAGGAAGCTGCAGATTTTTTTTCCTTGACTCTCCATCCATTTCCTGCTACATTTTTCCACACTTCAAACCCGGGGGAACTGGGAGAATACTAAAGAACGATGTCCCTCGGATTCGCAGGCGCGACGATGAGGGTTTTTTATTTTTGGGGAAGGTACTTGCGCCGCAAAGAACGCAACCTCGCGCAACACCTGTACCGTAATTTCTTATAAGAAAGAGGACCACAATGCAAATGCGTATTCTTCTGCTCATTTCATTCCTAACGTTGCTCTTCAGTCTCAACGCCTCCGCACAGTCTAATTCGGCGTTCCAATCGCTCCTTTATCCAAGAACACTTACTTCATCGGGACTTGGCGAACAAGGAGTTGCCTCGATGAACTCAGCGGACGCATTGGAGTACAACCCTGCGAACCTCGTATTCAGTGATAGCTTGTCACTGTCATATTTTAGAAATCCATGGGATTTGTTTGATTGGAGCATCCCGTTGACGTCGGTAACTGCGGCAGTACAATTGCCAAATGGCGGAACGGTCGGCGCTGAGTATACTGACTGGGATTTTGGAGATGGCATATTCACAACTGAAGATAATCCCGATGGGGGGCAGCATTTTCATTCATATGAGCGCTCCATGGCAGTTGGATATGCAATGCCGCTGAGCGATGAACTTGCAATAGGCGGGCAATTGAGATATGTCTGGAGCACATTTGGTGTCGCGAACACCGTTGACCATGTATTATTCAGTCTCGGTGTAAATTACAGACCCACTGCGTTTGTCGATCGACTTAACATGGGCCTTTCGTTCATGAATTTCGGCACGTCTGTGAAGTATCCAGCCTCCTCTCCAGGAATGCAGACGTTCTCAGATCCCCCTCCGGCGCAGATAAATCTCGGAATGAATGCGGCGGCAATTAAGAACATTTTTGCCGACGTGGATTTTATGCTTGGCGTAAAGAAACCAATAGTGAAGACGACTGGTTTCCCTGACAATCAGGGGGAATCCTCCTTTACCGCCCTCACATCCGACTGGAGCGATTTTCCCAACGACATGACCGTGCAGGTTGGGCTGAACTATTTGTGGCATCCGATCTATCTCGGTGCGGGAGTGTCATTTATTCAGGAAATGTATTTGGGATATTTTTCCACGGGACCGAAAGACGGCACAAATTCTTTTTACACCCATGGGTTCACCATCGGCATAGAGACACACGGAATTAAAGCTACAGCCGGGTACGCTGGAAGATGGCATAATAATAATTTTAATTATTTCTTAGGCAATTCAAACCTGCCATGGGAAACATTTCAGTTCGGTCTCAGCAGCGACTTTAACGTCTTTGAAAAAAAGGATGAACCAGGTACTGCTCCCGAATTGCCGAAGAATATCGTGGTTTCAGGAGGATATTCCTATGGCTATTCCCTTGGCATGATGAAAAGCATATCGTCAGGCGTGACCAATCTCTCGTTTGCATCAAATTCGAACTGGGCCGTCGAGTCGGATATCTATATCAACGCCGACGCAGCGATAATGTCTTCATTTGCGTATTCCCGAATGAAGGAAACGATGACAGAGACATACACATCGGGCCCCGCCGTTGATTTCCCTTGGATCTATAAGATGGATTTCAAATTAGAGACAATGTCGTTGGAATCCGGTTTCCGGTATCATCCTATCGATGCCTTTCACCCGCTGTTTGTCCAGCTCTCTCTCGGCATCATTCGAATGAATCCTGTGTATGAGTACACATCTCCAAAATATTTCTATAAGACCTTTGACAGGGTTGCGGCGGGATTCCTCGTCCCCATAAAAGAACTGAATATTGTACTTATGCCTAAAGTTGGTTTAAGAACCATCTTCATGGAGGCGCCATTCAATAACAGCAGGTTAAGCGGTTACAACCAGGTCGAGTTGGGGTTGAACGCAGGCTATAACTTCTGAGATCAATGCGGCGCCGGAATAATGTGCTGCACGTTAAGCAGCCACGCCGTCAGTTCTCTTCGTCGAGTTCCAGGCCTTTGTCTTTGGATTTTTTTGGAGGGCCGCCGAAATGGTACGTGATACCGAGGAATGCAACTCTGGAATCGCGGCTGTTGAAGGTGTCTTGCGTCAACGATGGAGTGTTCAGCTCTGTTTTTCGGTTAAGCGTTCGGAAAATATCCCAGACGGTGGCAATAATGGAGATTCTTTCGTCCGAGAGGTCCTGCCGGATCCCGAGGTTCGTCACGAAGCTGGCAAGGTTCTCCCCTTGCGGCGTCAATTTCCGCGAACGATAATTAGAGTTTACCTGCACCACCGTTCCTTTCGCAATAGTCACGCTGCAGTTCAAGTTCCCGCTCCAGGTCACGGTCGATTTCTTCTCCCCGTATCCGAGGTTGGTCGCGTCGATCTCTTCGTAGAATGCATCCGTGCTTGAATTGACGGAAAGAAAATTCCATAGGCTTCCCGTCAGAACGAATTCGATGCCCCCCGATTGATCGGTGGAGAGGTTTTGTCGCGTCGTCATCAACGTAGAATCGTTCAGCGCTTCCGTAACGGACGTGAACTTATTGTACCTGTTCCGATAAAAAATACTCGGGAGAATCGTGAGGTTCTCTTCCTGCACCTGCACGCCGAACTCGACCGAATGAATAAATTCCGGTTTAAGGTATGGATTGCCTGCATAGACGTTTCTCGGGTCCCGGTATTCGGGAAACGGATTCATGTCGTCCCCACGGGGACGGTTGGCGCGAAGGCTGTAGTTGAGCTGCAATTCGTCGAACTCGCCAAGCTTATAGGCCAGATGTAAAGTTGGGTACAGCTTGAAATAATTGTTCGGGATGCTGGTTCTGTTGGCCAAGATTTCGGACGTGATGGATGCTTTCTCACCCCGCAATCCTCCTAAAACCCTGAAGAGACCAAAAGAGGTTTCGCACGTCGCGTACAAAGAATGAATTGCTTCGCGATAGGTAAACGGGTTTGTTTCTGACGTATCTTCTACGAAGGATTGCTTTACAGTATCGAAGTAGGAGCCGTAAAAATTGAAATCGTCTTTCTCGAACCTTCCTTCGTAACCAGCGTCGAACGTGGAATGGTCGGAGAGCACACGGTGATAGTCGGCCGTGAGGAGTCCCCTTCTGTCGTGTTCCTGAATAAGCGTGTTGTCGTACTCGATCAAACCTGCCGGAATCCGGTACGCATCGGTGAAATGATTATCTTCCTGGTCGAACATCTGATTTCCGTTGAATTCGATCCGGAGGTTATGATCCTCTCCTTCGAAATCGTGTTCGAAGAATCCCGCAAGACCCGACGAGCCGGTCTGGTCGTGGTCGATGCGGCGGCGGTCATAATCATCCACCACTGATTCGGTGCTGTCCAGATGCGTCTCCCCTGTAACGTCGTTGCTCGTATAATGCCGGTAACGATAATTCCCGGAGAGCCCGGTGTTGTCCATCTCGCCGAGGCGCCATTCCATCCCCAGCGTGGCAAATTGCGACTGGGGGCGCGAGACGGCTCGCCCGTTTTCGTTGAAGTAATTCGGCTCGTCCGTGGAATCAATCTGCTTCCGCGCAAGCGTTCCCACGACGTTCCTTTCATCCTGCCGCAGGCTGTAACTTCCAAAAATATTAATGACACCGAGGTTATAGTTGTCGCTTGTACTGAAGTTGTAACGCGAGCTGTTCCCCGCGTTTGCGGTCACGTTTCCGTTGAACCCGAGGTTCGCGTCCTTTTTAAGGACAATATTGATGATACCGGCCGTCCCTTCCGGCGTAAATTTTGCCGAAGGGTTCGTGATCACCTCGATCCTCTCGACCGAGCTTGCCGGTATTTGCTGCAGTGCATCTGCGCTATTGTTGCCGAGAAGAGGGGAAGGTTTGCCGTTGATGAGAACCTGGACGTCGGGAGACCCCCGGAGGCTTACCGTTCCGTCGACGTCGACCTGGACGGAAGGAACATTCTGCAGCAGGTCGCTCACCGACCCGGTTTTGCTCGCTACATCTTGCTGGACGTTATAGACCTTCCGGTCGATCGCGCTGTTGTAGAGCGACTTCTGCGCCGTGACCGTCACTTCCCCTAACCGCACAGACGATTCTACCACGAAGATCGTTCCTGCATCGAATTCTTTTCGGTCCTCGTCGATTGTGAATTTGCCGGATCGCTTTTCCTCAAATCCTAACAGGCTGAATTTAAGAAAATACAAGCCGTGAGGAACGCTGGCGATTTGAAATTTCCCCTTCCCGTCGGTCGCGCTTCCCGTCACGATCGTGCTGTCGGATGCCTTCATCACGACGACGTTCACGAATTCCTGCGGTTGCTTTGTCGACCCGTTCAAAACTGTTCCTGTTATCCCTCCTGCAGTATGCTCTTGTGCAGCGAGCATTAGTCTTAAGAACATCAACAACACGGTGTGCCAGTAAAAGAATTTCAAAAATTATCCTCGCCGATTGTAATGTGTTTCCGTTGGACATACTGCCGGCGAACGCATAGTTCGAATCACGAAATGCAGGTGTGGCACATAGTTCATCAGTTTTCATTTCCATCCTGAATCTCCAGTCCTAAATCGCCGTTAAAATATGGGATTATCTGCTCAAATTGTCAACTAGAAGACGATTCACCTGCTGAAAGAGATTTTTCGTTAGAAACTCAATTGACAATACACTGAACTGGTCGATCCGCAGTAATCCATCTATAGTTTGCGGCGGATGTGCCGATACTTCCCATACAGGGTTGACATGCGGCTGGAAGCACCAGAGGCGCTGATCCCTAATACTTTGCCGAAAGGAATCGTCTTCATGGGACCAATTACAATGGGACAGGGACAAACCGGAGCAATCGCTTCAGCTCTTAGCCGTCCGCTCATTCCCAGCGGAGGCAGCGCACAACCGGCTGCTGCAAAGAAAGATACCGCCATTATCTCAGAGAAAGCCAAGGACCTTGCCGCGCTCAAAGCGGGAAAATCGGCGTCCGAGGAAACGCATGAGTCAATGTCGGCGAAAGCCATGGAGGGCGATGGAGACTGAAGGTAAAACTTCAGTGTGAAAAAGATAAAACGAGAGGGGCCGGAGACTCGGCCTCTCTTGTTTTGCCGCTGAATTTTCAATTAATGCACCGCAGTTAGACTCTCATCGGATTTTTTATTACCATTCGTATAGAGAACAAGCCAACTCGCCATTTAATCGATCAAGAAGAAATGAGATTTTTTCCGCAGAAGTGGTCCACGATTGCGCTCCTGTTCTTTCTCCTCGCGGGAAAAGCCATCGGCGGTCCCCCGTTCTTAACTGACGATCCGGAGCCTGTTGACTATCGGCATTGGGAATTCTATCTCGCTTCGCTGCAGCAATTCGACAGTCATGAATCCGACGTTACGGCCCCTCACTTTGAAATGAACTACGGCGCCTTTCCGAATATACAGCTTCATCTTATCGCACCGCTTCAATACGTCCACTCGGTCGACGGAACTCATTACGGTTATTCTGACACAGAGCTGGGCGTGAAATACCGCTTCGTCGAGGAAACCGAGTCGGTCCCACAAGTGGGAGTCTTTCCGTTAGTAGAGCTGCCGACTGGTAATCAGAATGAAGAGTTAGGCACTGGTAAAACCCAGGTTTACGTTCCGCTGTGGATTCAGAAAAGCTGGGGAAAATTTACGACGTACGCGGGGGGCGGCTTGTGGTATAATCCAGGAGCAGGAGAAAAAAATTGGACATTCGAAGGATGGGAATTTCAATACGACTTTTCCGAACTCGTCACGCTTGGCGGTGAACTCTATCACCAAACTGCGGCCAGCCAGGATTCCCCGCCGAGCAGCGGTTTCAATCTTGGCGGATACGTCAATCTGAACGACAACGACCACATTCTATTTTCGGCCGGCCGAACATTGTCCGGCGCGGCATCGATCACCGGATATCTTGGCTTTCAACTCACGATCTAATAATTCAATGAGCCGTAAAATAGACAAGGCCGGCGCTCTCGGTGAGCACCGGCCTTGTTTATTCAGAGCGGGAGTCAATTCCGTCTCTTTTTCATCCTCCAAACGGAATTGGGCCTAAATGTTCCGCGAACGGCCCGAGTGCGGCGATAGGCAGGAAGAGGAGAGCGCCGATAATAATGATCGTCGCAAAGAGTAAAGTGCCGAACGTAAACGTATTGTCACGCAGCGTGCCGAGACCGAAAGGACTGTTTTTCTTCATTCCGAGATACGCCGCCATTGCTATCGGCGCGATAATGGGAATAAAGCGGCTGATAATAATGACGATGCCCGTCGCAATATCCCAGGCTACTGCTTCAGGAGCGGGGTTCGGGTTATTGTAAAAACCGTAACTCACCCCTAACCCGTCGAAAGCAGAACCATTATTGGCCGAGGCAGACGAGAATTGGTACATGATCTGAGAGAGGCCATGCGCTCCCGGATTGCTCGTGGCTTTCATCCCCCAGTCCGTCGCTGCGAACAAGCCGCTCGGGAAAAGAATCATAAGCGGATGGATCAGAAGTGCGATGACCGCCAGCTTGATTTCCCGCGCACCGATTTTCTTCCCAAGATATTCCGGCGTCCGTCCCACCATCATTCCCGCGACAAAAATTCCGACGATCACATACAAGAGCATGTTGATCATCCCTACTCCCTTGCCGCCGAAGATGCAATTGAGCCACATCCCGACCATCGGGGATATCGCTGCGATCGGATTGAGGCTGTCATGTTCACAGTTGACCGCGCCATCTGTTACATCAACCGTTAGTGCCGCGAAGGTGGCTCCAGCTGATGTGCCAAACCGCATTTCTTTTCCTTCAAGGTTGCCAAGATGCTGGTCAACAGGAAGTGCCGACGACGGAGGAACAATAACCTGCCGTTTTCCCCCTGGCGCCGAGGAACTCGCAACCTCGTATGTCTGTCCCTGATGGCTTGTGAACCCGGGGTTGGGATTGAGAGTGTCATAATAGACCGCCCAGACGATCGTTCCCACCATCAAGATCATCATTACAGAAAAAATGACATACGCATGTTTCAGCCGGCCGAGCATACGGCCGTACATCAGAACGAGCGCAAACGGAAAGAGCATCATCGCTACACACGAAATGAAGTTCGTGAAGGCGGTAGGATTTTCAAACGGATGGGCAGAATTCATTCCGTAGAACCCTCCTCCGTTCGTGCCTAACTGCTTCATCGGTACAAACGCCGCCAGCGGACCGACCACGATGTTCTGGAGTTTTGGATCACCTTTATCCGTCACTCCCATCGAGCCTCGTTCCAGCGTCGAAACATGGTACGAGCTTTCCAGCGTCATGGGAGAGCCTTGCTGCAAAAAGATAATCCCAAAAAGGAACGCGATCGGGAGGAACATGTACATCACAACGCGCCACATGTCGACAAAGAAGTTGCCGAGCGAGGAATCGCTGCGCAATGCCCGGATGATCGCGGTCAGGCCGCAGAATCCAATGGACGCAGAGAGGAAGAAATTTGTCAGTCCGAAAAAGATCTGACTGAATGTCGACAAATGCTGGTCGCCGGAATAGTGCTGCAGATCCGTATTGGTCATGAACGAAACGACGCTATGGAGGATGGTGCTTGGTGCAAGCATATCTTTGCCGTCTGGATTCAGCGGCATCCAAGGCTGCAGCGCCAGTACGGTGAATCCAAAAATGAACAGAACGGTGTTGAAGATGAGAATGGACGCCGTATACTGCTTCCAGGTTTGCGGGCCGCTCTGCAGCCGTTCTTCAACCCAGCGGAAGACCGGCAGAGGTTTGTATTTGCCGTCCATGATCCAAGCGAGGAACCGGCTAAGCGGGAAGGCAAGAACCGTCGTTGTAACAAGAATGGCGATCGGGAGAAGCCAGATGTGGATGAACATTGTAGTACTCCTTT
>Ga0265336_10000089_pt1 | contig 69878 bp, 135 predicted proteins | sample 42119metaG_FD_193583 | JGI IMG/M metagenome (GOLD analysis project Ga0265336, IMG submission 193583) | Rhizosphere microbial communities from Carex aquatilis grown in University of Washington, Seatle, WA, United States - 4-21-19 metaG | ecosystem: Host-associated > Plants > Roots > Rhizosphere...
GAATGAAGGCCTGTTTTACCAGCTGATGTCGCCTGCGTGGTGCCGAGGTAGTAGGCCTGAGCCGAAGGCGTCGAGGTATAAGATGGTGTCGCGGACCCGCTTGTACCGTTATTGAGGATAGACCACGCCCCGGCGTTGGCCCGTGTAAAGCTTCCAGACGTGGTGATTGTTCCGCTGAGGATAGTTCCGTCAGCAGACACGCTTGTGACACTCCCGCCGCCGCCCGCACTCGCGATCTGACTGATGATTTCGCAGTTGGTTCCATCATAGATGCAGACGACTTCGACGCCGGAGCCAAGATCGGCAGAGGCTAGATTGGTGCCACCGATCTTTTTGAGGGTAAGAGCGCCCAGAGAGTTGACATTGACCGTGGCGCTGCCGGTGTTCGAGAAGTTGGTGAAAAAACAATAGGGCTGACCGCTGACATAAGCCGTTGGCGCTGGCGAATAGGTAAGGACATAGGCGTTCGCTGAGCCTGTTGTGGTGGGGCAAGTGCCAAGTGGAACGCCATTGCTGAGAGGAACGAACTGGCTCCCGGTATAAGAACCCCATTTGACCCATGCGGAGCCGCTGTATAACTCCATCAAGTTGTTGGTGGAGTCATCGTAGCATGTGCCTTCCACCTGATAGCTGGGAGGGCTTGCACCGGAATTGCACGAGTTAATCGCTTGCATGGCAGAATTGATGTTCTGCACCAGCGTCAGGCCGGGATAGGGGGAGATTGTCGGGAAGGTGCCGGATGCCAAAGCGTTCTGGGAAGCATTAGCCGGGATAGCCAGCAGGCACAGCAAGGCAGCAAGTAGTAGTTTCTTCATTGGCGGCGTTCCCCCGGATTTGAAATATCGATTTCGCCGTTGATGTCTTGTATGCAGACCGCGCCCGATACTTCGCCTTTGGCACAGGCGGCCTGAATTTCGTTAAGTGTCGGATTTGAATGAATTTTGAGAAAGGCAATACCACCCGCACTGGCGAGAATTGCTGATATGAGAGCCGCCTTTAATGCGGTACGATTAACCATGTAAAGCCTAAGTCTGGATCACCACGCCGTCGCGGTCCATGCGACCACTCTTACCACATTACTACCGCCATTCACAACGCCGATAGTAAACCCGGTCTCGGTCGGCGTCCCCATTACAACAAGATCGCCGGCCACAGCGTTGACAATCTGGGCATTTACGATGGGAACTGCATTGAATTTATTGGTGAATGTGACGGTCGAACTGCCCCCGCCAGCGGTCGAAAGGCTCCCCGTCTGGGTGAGCTGCGGAACGTCGACCGTATAGCTCAATTGGGAAAGGACTGCCGTGACTTGAGAAGAGAGGCTAATGAGAATTATGCGAAACTGTATGGCGTTGAAGGTATAGAAGCCCGGCACCCAATTCTGCCAGCCCTGATAGGTCGAGCCGCCATTGGTTGAAAGGTTAATCTGCGGTTGTGCGCGTACCAGAGCCTGGGAAACGCCATCCAAAATATCCTGCACGGTGATCACATCGCCTGTGGTGATGATATCGCCCGTGTTCACATTTTCGCCTGCGAGAGAGTAGTCAATCATAACCTTGCAGTTGGCGACGTAATTTGAGGTAAAGGTCTGGGTTGATGTGTAAGTTCCAGGGGAGACAACGCCCTTTGACGCCAGCACATCGCTATCGACGATCACATCGGTATCTGTAAGAATATCCGACGTAGCCAGTTCAACAACGTTGCTCAGGGATAGATAAGTGGCACCCCCAGAGCATGTTCCCGGAAAATTATGGGCTGCTTCATCGTATGTTTCGATCAGGTTCAGCGGCACTGACGGCGTGGTGACGACAATCGATGGCGGACTGCTTGAATAGACGGGCACGCCGGTCGGAGTGTAATAAAGCGCCGTCACCCAGTAGGTATCTGAGCCGTAAACATCGAAGCTGGTCTCTGATGTAACGCCGACGACCGATGCCGAGATGAAATCCGACCCCTTGCGGACTTCGTAGTAGATGGGAGTCCGGATATCGGCGACGGCCGTCCAGTTCAGTTGGCCAAGAAACTGGTTATAGCTCACGCTCAGCATGTCTGGGTTGGCAAGAGGCGTCAGAAGCGCCAGTCCCAGGATCTTATAGGTATAGGGCGCTACTTCATCGAGCGTCTGCAATCCGCCACCCCACACATTGAAGCTGCAGAATTTGAAATACATCGTCGTGTTGATATAGGCCTGGTTTGCATCGTAGCGGAAAATACCGGCATCAAGTCGAGCGAAGGCCGAGCCGATCGCGTGCGCGCCAATCGTGGACCCATAGCATCCGCGGTTAAGATAGGACAGCGTATATTGGTTCGTCCCGGTCAGAACATCGTTGCCGAATGCAATCAACTCACCGTCGACATAGCAGACGGTGTTCAACGCTGTAGCATCAGTTTCTGTTGCCGCATTGTTCAGCTCTCCATCGCTTTCCGCCATATCGATCTCAAGCAGGCTGGCGGTATCGATGTTGTTACTGTTGGGCAGCGGCGTGAAGCTTGACAGGTCCGCCGTGAGGACGCCCATGCGAGACTTGCTGAGGAACTGCGCAAGATATTGATAAGTCACTCCATCCGTGGACACCCAAACATTGCAGCCGCCCCATAACGGATTGAGACCACTGATCGCGATATCGACTTCGACGGCTGCGGCCTGAAGCAGGGCAAGCGGCGTTTCGAAAAAGACTGGCGGATTTACGATGCCGGGATCGAGGTTATAATTCGGGACATAACGGGTTGGACCGAAGTTCGGGTTGACAATGGCGGTGCCAACAGCACCGGGAATTTCCTCTGCCTTGAACGTCAGCATGCCGTCTTTTTCGTCTTCCTCAATAGAGACGATACGGACCGGCGTGTTGCTAAGCCCGAGATTTGCATCGGTCAGGCCAATGATATCCATGGGGTCCAGCAGGATGTAATTCCACGGCAGCTTGAACTCGTAGGTACAGCGCACAAAAATCTGCCGGTTCATCCAAAGCTGCGCCAAGGTCTGTGCCAGGATCTGATCGGTCACATGGTGCGCACGCAGCGTTGGCGCCGTCCGGACACCGTAAAGATCGATCAGCGAGTCATCGAAGGCCTGATAGGTATCTACGTTGTATTGGTCCCCCCGATTAACAAACTCTATCGGCACCTGATTATAGACATCCGCCGCATCGGTACGCGTGCAGGTTATGGGATCGCTGTCACCGTCATGAATGAGATCATCGTCCCCGATCTGGTATTGCGGGGTGAGGTTCGGGATGTAGGTGACCCCGTTTCCGGAAACCGCCGTATCGCCATATGGCACGGCTGACAGAACGCCCTGTGAGGGCAGCCAGACAAACTCGCTATTGAGCGTGCCCATCCACTCTTTGAGCCACTCGGAAGCCTGCCGTTGCTGATCAATCAGCGGCGAGATGAAAAAACCGTTTGCCGTGCAATAGGTGGCTAGATCTGAGAACGTATCGACGTAGGACGCCGGAACGCCGCAACGTTCAAGGAAATCGATAATGATTTGATCCGGCGAGGCATCCTGATTGCCACTGCCGATGACCTTCAGGCCCGAGGTTTCGAAGCTGAATTGCGGGGTTTCGGAGGAGGTGCCGAGCGAGAAGTTTGGAAACCCTACGTAAGCCAGCTCGGTATAGCCAAGGGCTTGATCCGGAAAACTGGTGGTGAGATATCCCCATGGGGCCTGCCCTTGGGTGCCCTCGAATAGAACCCCGTTCAGCAGGCCCAGGCTGGATATCTGCTTGGTGACGTAGACTGCCCCGATAGCCGCCACAGGGCCTTCGCAGAGGCCGATGGCGAAGCTGGCCGAGTAGTTATACTCGCTACTGCCACCGCCCTTGCCACCGCCTCCTACAACGCCGCCCTTACCCCCTCCGCCGCCGACGCTGACCAGGGTCGAAGTGAAGGCCCCATACCAGATCAGGTTACCGTAGATGCGATTGGTGCCGTAGAGCAGATAAACCGGCGTGCCGTAGCTGCTTTGCTGGATTGTGATTGCTGCAGCGGCTTGGGGCTGATTTGCTTTGGGTCGACCGCCGAAGAGGAAAGACAAGCTATTCCTCCCGCGGCCAAAGAGTGAAGAATTTCACCGGTCGCGGCGAGCCGTCCCGGTTCTGCGCCATCCATCCCTTGTTACCCAGATCGAGCGATACGCCAACCCCGACATAGGAATGGATTACGTGGGGCCAGTCGATGATGATCGCGCCATGCGAGAAGACACGACCGACTTTATAAATCGCAAAATCGCCATTCTGTGGCTTTTCACCGTCGCCCAGCTCGCGCCCCAGAGACTGGCAATAGCTCAGATACCATTCCTCTCCCCGATTTAGATGAAATTGTGGGGAATAACGCGACGTAGCCGTAGGCGGAATAAGACCCACAGCCTCATAGACCGCCAGCGGAAACTGGCCACAGTCAACGCCTACATTTTTCAAGCGAGCGCCGTTGTGATGTGGCGTGCGCAGCCATGTCATGGCTTCCGTAATCACGGATTGGCGTTGAGCCTCTTCGCTTGTTTGGCCGCTATGATTTTTGCTGTCCGACGCCGTAGATATGACGCACGCTCCCTTGGACTAAGACTTTTCCACCAATTCTTCATTCTAGCACGGGCCTCTTGCCCTATGTTAGGCCTTCTTTTTATCAGTTGTGCGGCGTTCCGTTTAGCGATTGCACTTAGTTCTTCAGGTGTGTGATTTCTTACCCTCGTTGCGGCTATTTTCTGACCGATGCGACTGCGCTCTTCTGGTGTCCGGTTGGCCCATGCCTTGAGGTTCACATTTCTTAGTATTCTAGACTTTGTCTCGGCAGAGAGACGCGCCCAGTGAGCTTTCTTTGACTTGATCCACTTGGCTCGATTTACGATCTTTGCCCCCCGTCTAAATTGCGTCTTACGTGCCCCGCTATTCCTTATGAGTTTCTTTGTCGCCTCAGAATGACAAGCTATGCCTTCTCGAAAGGTCTGATGGTTAACGAGTCGACACCCCTGTTTTCTAAGCTTTTCCATCCACTTCTGTTCGACCAAAAAACGACCTTCAGTTCCTTCTTCCAATATCTTAAACGAATGCTTCCGGCGAAATCGTCTCTTATGATCGCGCGCGCGACGATGCGGATTATTGGTTGAGCCAACGTAAAAAGCCTTTCCATCGGCTATAAGCGCATAAATCGCGAAATACATTTCTCCTTCATAACATTATTATACTGTTTGGTACAGCACGTATTTGTCATTATATATCAATAACTTAGTACGCGGTCTCTGGCAGAGGAATGTAAGGAGCGCCCGCAAAGTTGATCGTGTTATCATAACCCGTGCAGGTCGCGGTGGTGTCGGTTCCGGCTGTGGTCAGCGTGCATTCGTCGCCCACGCCGATCGCATAGGCGAACCCAGTCGCCATCGTGGCTATACCGTTTGCCCAACTGCTTACAGTCTGGACTTGCCCCACGTTTGTCCCACTGGTGAATTGCAGGGTCGCATTGTTGAAAAACCCGTCTGAGTTCGAAAGGCCAAGTGGAATTACGGTGGGGCTGAGCGGGCTTGTGACCTGTCCGCCCACTGAGCCTGTAGGCCCCGAGATCGTGAAACTATCTCCGACTGCTGGTTTGGACGTGAACGGTGTTGCCATGATGGCAAGATTAGGCTGCCATTGATTGATAGTAGCCGTCTGGCCATTAAGAACGCCGCTGTCGAAGGTGAGGACGGCTCCGTTAAAATCCCCGGCGCTGTTGCCGACATTGTTCTGAATGATCATGGCACTATTGCCATCCGATGCGCTTGCGTTGAATTGCTGCGTAGGAGCATTCAGGTTCTTACTGCAGCCCGGCGTGATGTCGAACGTGTCTCCTACCGATAATGCCAGCGGAAACGGTCCGGTCAGATATACAATGCCAGGAGAGTAGCTTTTGACGGCGCGGCTGATGCCGGTGTTTATGCCACTTGTCATCGCCACATTGCCGAAATTAAAATAGCCAGCCGCTTGCGCGAGATCGCAAAGAATGCTTGTGGATGAACTTCCAGCGCCAACAGATGATGAGACAGTGAGACTGGCTTTATTGAAGGTGCAATTGCTGTCGCCGAATGTCCAGGCACACTTCGGCATGTATTGACGGCGCGGCATGTAGATGTTGAGTAGGTATTTTGGGTCTTTGCATTTTAGTGAAGCTGTGTTGCGCGTAACATCGACTTCCGTCACTAGGCCTAGGAATACACGCACGGTGCCAAGGCTTGTATCACCGGAACTCGGCATAAAGAGACGTTCCCGTTGAACGGTTGCATTGTCCATTAGTCCTGCCCGCAGCGCCTGCAGGAAAGGTATGCTGCCGATCATGCTCGGCTTTGCACCGAGGTTTGGATAGCAAGTCAGATCAGTTTCATCGGCATCAAGCCCACGGGTTTGCTTGAGCTTCCCGCCAACGAGAATGACATCGTGCGAAAGAAAAGTATTGCCGCTGATGGTCAGATGCCTATCCCAACCCGTGTAACGAAGCACGGTTCCGTTCACGAGCGAAAACGTCCACAAATCCGCAAAATCCACGACCCGGTTTGAGCCGAGATAAGCGATCAAGGCTGGGCTGGCATTTTTCATTGATACCAGCTCATTTGCAACTTTCGAATTCTATAGCCTTCATGCTCCATCGATTCCGGATGAAGTTCTGGAACTCTGGTTCATCCGAAAGAAATCGGCATACGAAATAAAAGGTGAAAGTTGCGGCAACCGCCGCATTCAGCAGAGGGGCTGTAGTGAAATTGATCGTGTCGTTGGCATAGCCGAAGGAGCTACTTAGCGTGTAAGCCGAGGTCGGCGTGCCATTCACGGTCACTTGGCTAATCGCATTCACTGCCAGGATTGGTTCTGTGAAACCACCCAGCGTTCTTACCAAAGGAAATGCCGTCTGCGATCCGGTTCCGACACCCAGCGGCTGGCTTGTTACGGTATTGTCCGGGGATGATGCGTCGTTATAAAGAAAATTACCCTGCTGCCCGTTCATCTGATTGCAAAAGCCGACGAGGGTTGAGTATTCCGAATAGGGGCTGAACTGGCGCAAAAACTCGACTGGAAGAGAAAACTTCCAGCGCGGATATGACCAGTTTGACGAGCGGTATTCTACCCCACTTTGTGCGGTCATGACTTGCGTCGACCACATCGGCGTCTTGCTTATACCCCATCCGATACCGAGCAATGTTGGGAACACAGGAAGCGTCATACCAGCCTCACATCTTTGCGAAAGCAGTGCGAAGGGTGGAATTTCCCCCGCGCGCGGCTTGAGACACTGCCGCCGCAATGGCCGCATGATTTCTCATGAGCGACTTTTTAACGCCGTCTGAGTCCATCGCGTTGATGTGAAAATGCACATTCCCCCCGCCGCCACTTCCCAGCGTGGCGTCGCCCGCGCGAATAGCATCCGATTGAGCGCGCGGAACGATAATTTCGCCCTGGTGGATATTGGCAAGCTGATCGTGCGGCACATAGTCGGTGCCAGTATCAAAACTATCAAATGCAGCAACCGCCGCGAAAGCCGCCGCTGCGGCAGGTGGGGCTAGAATCCATCCCACATAGGGGATGGAGGAAACGGACGCGTAAACATTCGCTGCAGCTTCTTTGGCATCTTTCATAATCTGCGATGATGATGCGGCATCACTGGAAGCCTTTTGTGCGCCTGTCGCCGCCGTATCCGAAGCTGTGCGCGCAGCATTTCCGGCTATAGTTGCTGCGGTCTGCATAAGCTCTTTTTTAATCCACTCCATACCCATCTTTGCGACAGCCTCGACAAAACTAATCACGAGATTCTGCGCCATGTTTCGGAATGCCTGCTGGAATGTCTGCGTGCCCTGCATCAGGCCTTTTATCATGCTGTCGAAGTTTTTCTCTATGGTATTGAAAATCTCGGTCCAGACTTTCATGTCGTCCTTTACCTGGGCCTGCGTCAACTTCATGTGCTCGATATTGAACTTCTGGTCGGCTAGTACTTTTTGGTCCTGAAGCTTTTGATATTCGATTGAGTCCTTGTTGTATTGTGCCATTTCGTTATCGAAAAGCTCCGCGGTCATGGCAGCAACAACTTCGTTATAAGCCATCAGGTCGGCAAGTTCCTGCTTATGCGACATCTCCCCGCTTTCGACCTTAAGGTCGTCATATTCTTTCTTGACGTTGTAGTTCTCTTCCAACAGTTGGCGCTGCTGGGAAAAATCATCCTTGGGCTTCTCTTCCTTCGGAGCCGGCGGAGCAAATGGTGTGGCCCCCTGCTTACCGCCTGCCTTTGGTAATCCAACATGGCTGCCAGTAGCAGCGTCCATGATTTTCATAAAATTGTTGCCGAACTTATCGCCAAGCGTGCCCATTTCCGTCATGCTCTGGTCGAAAACGTCCTTCATCTCTTGAATGTCTTTGGTGAAGTCGCCCTTGATTTGGCCGAATTTCAGGGTGAATACATCGCCAAGCATATCGCCAACAAGAGCGACGGATTCGGCAAGTTCGGTAAACAGTGTCCTGGCGAGGTTAAGGAAACCCTCGAATGCTGTCTTGACGCCCTGCACGCCAATGACGAGCGCTGCCATGCCGTCGCCTAACCACTGCAAGATTTGGCCGAAGGCACCCCCGTCTTTTATGTCCTGCGAGAACGCTTCCGAGAGTTGTGTAAGGCCAACGAGCAGCGCGTTTATACCCGGCTCAAGCTGGCTGAATATAGCATCAGCAACCCCCCGCTGTGCTGCGTCGAATATCGTGATCTGCTGATGCGTCTCCGCGAATTTCTCGGCCAGTTCCGGCGATAGCCTTGATCCGGTTGCAGTCAGTGCCGATGACAGCGAAGCCAGGCCAGCACGGCCCTGATCCAGGATCGGGATAAGGTTGGCACCGCCGCGGCCAGCAATCTGCATGGCAGCCTCGGTCTTGTTGGCACCATCAGCCGTGTTGTGGAACTGATCTGCCATTTCCTTGAGGGCTTCATCAACATTGCCGCTGGCCAGCGTTCGTGCGCTCACCCCGGCGCGAGTGAAGGCATCCGCAAGCTGCCCCCCTTGCGATGCCGCCAGCGCCATATTACGCTCCATGCGCAGGATGGACATCTGCGCTGTCTCGGCGTCGCCACCAGTTGCCTGCACAGCAAATTGAAAATTCTGGATCGCGTCGACAGAAAGGCCCGTCATATGGGCTGTGCGCTCCAGCTGTTCGCCGAGATCGCTTACGCTTCGCGTGAACTCGTCCATCTTGTCGACGGCCCACATAGCGCCAATCGCTTGGGCAAAACTTTTAATCTGATCGATGGAGCCTTGGACGGAATCGGCAAAACCTTGGACGGCATCGCTGCTTTCTTTGGCCGCTTGTTGCACGCCGGACGCATCGCCGCCGAATTTTACGGTAGGATTTGTTTCGCTAGCCATTGGGCACCTGCAGCCCTAATGCCCCAGCGAATTGTTCGAAGCTCGCCTGTTTTGGAGTCTCATAGCCCATGAAGGCAGCGGCCAGGACGTGTGTTGGGGGGTATTTTTTCCAGTAGCGGCGATAAGATATCATGCGTTCCACCGTGAGCGTCTGCTCGATTTCTTCCCATGGCCTGCCGAGGCAATAGGAGAACTCGGCGATAATTTCGTCCCAGTCGAGCGCCGCTAGCTGCTCGGCTGCGCTTCCCCCGTGATGCCGCCCTCCGATGACGGCGCGGCCACAAACAGGCCCGTTTGTTTCTGCACGACACGCGCGATTGCCATCATGTCGCCGAAGGAAATGTTCATGTTTTCGAGATCGGCAAACTTGATTGCCGTGCCTTTAGGTGAGTTGCGCTCCGGATCATTTGGCCAGATCACGCCCCAATAGACCACCTTGAGAAGCTGCTCGAAATGCTCGGTCTTGAGGGGGGAAGGTTCGCCTGTCTTGAGCGCTTCCGCTGTCTTCAGCATTACAGGCATGACCTGCATCAGATCAGGCATGACGTATTTCAGTTGCTTGGGAACCAATGCGGGAACCGCATATTCCTTACCGTCGATTGTTACTTTTGGTGTGTCTTCACTCATAACCCATTGCCTTTCTAACTCTCAGTAAAAACGTGCGGCACTCCTGCAGGATGTCCTCGCTGATCTCGCCGCGGTCGATGCGAACAATCAGGTCATGCGCCTGATCCGCAATAAACTTTGGCGCTGGCACCGCGGCACGACCTGCCCTGTACTCATAATGGCCCTTGCCATTCATAAGGTTGTGGACTTCGGCGGTTCTCGGCTTATCCATTATTGTGACAGTGTAATCTTGCCCAGATTGTTGGAGGCGTCGGTATAGGCCTCAAAATCGAAATCAAAGATCGAGTATTCTTGATTGCTGACCGGCATCGTGAGGTTTTGAGACACGCATTGATTGAGATGCATGTTGAACACGTTGCCCTTGTATGTGGTCGCCAGAACCATCAGGAAGGTGGGCGTTGTTCCCATCAACTGATTGGTGAGGACAAGCTCGTTCGCCGATGTAGCAGTATATTCATAGCTGATTTGAACGGCTACCGATGCATCGCCGGAGAAGAAGGTATAGACGCCAGCAGAGACCGTATATTGCCCAACGGCAGTAAGAGAAGCCACGCGCACAAAGGGGATACCGGAGGAGGCATAGATCACGCCAAGGTCTTGGGTAAAGGTGGCGGAATGCGTGACGGTAACGGTATAAGTGCTGCTTCCGGGAATAGTTCCTGCTTCGCCAACGGCCACGAGGAGAGCTGTGGCAGAGGTGACACCTTCACCGAAAAAGAGATCGAAATAGCTTGAGAAAATCTGGGCTGAAGTGGCTTTGCCTGTGACCTTAACCGGGCCGCGCGCCACATCTTGCGGGAACTGATACTGGCCGTGCAATTCCTTATTCTGGCCTGCGAATTTGATTTCTGCTTTTTGCAGAACACCGAATTTAACGGCTGTTGGGGTAGCACCTGCGGCGGCATCGGTGCGGACGGCATACATGCTGCCGGAGGCGAAGTTATAGGCCAATGAACTCATCGAAGTCTCCCGAACTCCGCTGCGCAATCAGCTTACAGGGGCCTAGTAAGCCCCTGTTGCAAATTACCAGAATGCCGCGTCCTGTACAAGCACGTTAAGGGCCTCCCCACGGCACTAAAGCTCGGAGGGTAAAGAGCGCCATGCCCTGCCCGTTCAGGTATCCCGGCGCACGGTGGATAGGGCCATCTATCCAAACGTGGTTCACAACGCCGCCCAGCGTTTGGACGAAGGCGTTCGCCCCCGGCCCGGCTACGGCTAGCTCGATAGCATCCAGAAGCGTATTCATTTGGGTGTCCGGCGTCACATTCGGGTCTTGGCCTGCGTTGATGTAGAGGAAAATATCGAAATCCAGCGTGATCATGGGCGGCGTAGCCGTGCCGTTCGGATAAACGTAGTTTTCCTCGGGATTGCCCATATAGAGCGCAGGCATGGCAACCGAGTTGTCCCAAAGAGCAGGACGGCGGCTGGAATAGTTTATGCCGGGTACGACTTTAAGCAGGGCGAACAGAGCGACCGCTACCTCTTCGCGAGTTGGCGAGTTCAAGCAATCCTCGCAAATTTGCCGTGGTATTTATGTGCAGCTTCGCTGTAAACGAGGGATGCTAGAATGATATCATCGTAATATCCGAGATGACGCCTTTTGCCGTTATAGTTAATTTGGACCATATATTTCCCAGCTCTCTTATTGAAACTAACCCCCTTAAAACCACTGGTATTATTAGAACCGATCTTCCTATTCAGAGAATTTTGGTAATCGGTTGCTGTTCGCAGCTCGGCGATATTGGTCCGTGCGCGGAACCCATTTTTGTGATCCAAGTCACCTTCGGGCCATGCCCCATGAAAATGACACCAGCCTATGCGGTGCGCCTTATAGGCCCTTCCGTTAATTTTTATCACCCAATATCCCTTTGCATCCATACTCCCGGCCTTTTTACCGGCATATTTATTATTCCACGACTTCATCTGCCAATTGGTAACAGGCCTTTCCTTCCAGAACAAATCCCCGGTTTCGCAAAAGTAGTCGAATGTGGCTCTAATAAATTCAGGAGTTGGCAGCATCATTTATCCATTATAGCGTTATTAACCGCTGTTGCCATGCCATCGATGATAATATCCCTGTAATCAGTAAGCGACGAGCGGAGGTATGATCTCTCGGGAAGCGTAAATCCGCGGGCAAACTTGGCGAAAACGTCCTGTCCACCAGATTTCCAGTGCATTGCTTTTCCTGAAACCGGATACCTGTCTGGGATGATCGCACCGAACTCCTGCGCCCCTGCATATGGTGCAGTAGATGTGTTTGCATAAACCCGGCCAATAACGGAAGTTCCGCTGTCCTGCACGTCATGCTGGATCGAGGATTGCAGCCTGCCGGTGATCTTGTTGAGCACCTGCCCGCTTAGCTTATCAACCACCACATGACGCTGCAGATCAAGGGCGAGTTTTGTCACCTCTAGCACCAACGCCCGGTGGATTTTCTCCGGCATGGCGTTGAACTTGGCGATGACTTCCGTGTCGCCCGTAATGGTAACATTCAACATCTCAACCCGTCCATTCCAGGCGGTAGGGGGCGAGGCGTTCCTTGATCGGGTCCGTCATGGCCACAATGGTGTAGGACGATGTTTCCTGACCTCCCAGGCTCTGGCTTACCTGCCCGATGCGTGATTTATAGCGATAGCGCTCAGCAACCAGTTCAATGCAGGCCTGCTCAACATCGTAAGGAACGTAGTTATAATTGATGAATACCGGAATTCCGGCGTCTGCTTGTGAGAATTCATAGTAAAGCCTCGGCGTATCGCCGGTCACGCAAGGCGGAACATATTGCCCTTTCTGCGGATTGGCTTTGACGGCTACCAGCGCTCCTCCACCGATATTAATACCCTGATCGAGCAGCACATCTCCGTCCTGATCTTGCAATGCATCTCCGCTTTGATCCTCGATATCCTCAGGCACGTTGCTGTTCTGATAGTAGACTCCGACATCGCCACTCCATGATCCGAAGGCAGAGAGCGGCGTAACAGTTGGAGTAATGTCGATAATTCCTTGATCCATAAGAGGCTCGCCGCCGATATAGACAATGCCGCTTTGATCCATCAATGGATTACCGCTTTGATCAAGGATCGGATTGCCGCTCTGATCGAGCAGCGGCTGGCCCATTTGCTGCGCCCCGCTCTGATCCAGAATTGGGTTGCCGTTCTGGTCGAGAATAGGTTGCGGCGGAGCCAGTACCACCGCACTCTGGTCAACCAAGGGGTAGCCATTCTGGTCAAGGATAACCTTGCCTGCCTGATCGAGCAGAAAGAAGGATGGGATCACCTGAGGCTCGTTTAGCGCAGCATATCCATAAGTGTAGTTGACCGAGATATTGCCATAGCCTCGCACGAACGGCCCCTGGCTTCCGCCATATCCTGCGTAAGGCGAGAAGCCGACCAGTCCGGCACCGTATGATGCAACGCCACCACCAAGGCCAATCCCCCCAATGATGGCGAGGTTCTGGGGTCTTCCGGCGAGCCCACCATAGACCTGCTCAAGGTAGTAGCCGTAGCTCGTTGAAACGCTGCTGGCGGGTATGGTCACGCCATTGATGGATAAGGCATTCACTTCCAGAACCGGCCAGTTGCGCATCTGCAGCCTGCGTTCACCGCGCCCACTCACCGTTTCGATGACTGTGGTATGACCGAGTTCGGCGCGCTGTAGGTAATTCATGATCATGCGGCTGGCGTCATTGATCATGCGCAACAGCATCTTATCGTCTGTCGTGGTTGTCAGACCGAGCCAGCTTTTGACGTTTGGGAGAGAGGTTAAAATCATGACCTTAATTGACAAGATCTCATGGGATCATCCCGTAAAGTACATTCGAGATTTGCTGGGCAAAGAGCGGAGCTACTTTTCCATAACCCTGAATGGATGGATGCAGATTATCCGCGCTATCATTGGGTACATTCCAGCATGGGTTAAATGTTGGCTCCAGATTAACATCGACAGCAAAGTCGAGAGTTTTCCCTGATCCGCTATTTTGCAAAATCCACGTATTTAAAAGTCTGGCCTGTGTGTCCATGCCGGATGTGTAACCTCCCGTCACACAGCGGTTATATAACGTCACCATACCAGCAATAAAACCCGCTGTATGCACAGTCGAGGCCCATGAGGTGATGCTGGCCTCCAGAGTGGCGGCACTTGCTCCGCCAAATTCAATATCGTTAATCCCACCCGCCATAATGATAATATTTGGGATACCCGTTTTGAATGTTGGCGTTTCATAAGTGGTCGTTTCACTCACCATGCCTTGAAGCGTTTGGCCGCTTGCGCCAAACGTAAGAACCGAAATCTGATCGCCTATATACTCGTTTAGATTTTTCGTATAATTCCACCAATATGAGGTAGGACCGCCAGCACCAACTGTAATGCTGTCACCCTGAATAATGACGCTGGCTTTTGGCGCAATCGGGATAGAATAACTCTGTGAAAGACCGTATTCCATCATTGCTGCATCGGAGGCACTAAGACCGGCGTTAAACGCAACCATTGCATAAGTATCACTTTGATTTGTTCCGCCAAAACTCGATCCCCCATAATTCCACTGGCCCCCGGTTGTTGTGGCAGATGTTGCCGCACCGAGGCTGACAGAATAATTATTTCTATAATATGTCACTGCACTCGTTGTGGAATTAAGGCCGACAGCAACACCATTTTCATTTGGAAGGGATTGTGCCGTTCCGAAGCCAGTCTGTGTCCCGTTTATTATCGATGATGATGAAACAGTGCCAAAGGGACCAAGCTGAAGCCCAAATCCACCCGTTCCCAACATGAAGGGAATATTAGTTAATCTTAGAGACATATTGCCGACAACTGACCAGGCCGAGGCATTTTTCGTACTTGTTATTACTACGCCGACAGGAAGATCATATACGCCACCGGCAAGTGAGGGAGCGCCATTTTTGAGAGTGTTCAGATCAAGCAAACCGCGATTGCTGTCCGTTGCCTGCGTGGCATCGCTGCCGTTACCAGACTGATCATACCACGTAACCAATTTGAGCGTTGATGAACCCGCAAAGATTTTCATCAAATTCGTGTCCACAATTCCATCAGCTAAAAACGGGATGTCTAACTGAGCGCTATCGCTTGCGCGAATAACTTTGCAGCAATTCCCCGCATATCCGGATAACATCTTAGTGAATCCACCAGCAAAAACCGGCGTATTATTCGTCATCGAGCTAATGAATGGGGATGCACCTTTTCGTGACTGATCCCATGTTGCGCGACCGACAATTCCGGCAAGTTTGGAATTGGGATTAATGGCACCTGTCGCAGGGCCAACAAACCAACCATTGCCGCCGTTGGTCACGGGTAGATTAAATGTTCCGCCAACATTCCCCGCAAAATAGCCGGCATAGCCACTCGGCGATGAATTCGCTGCATATAGCGCATAATTAACGGCTCCCGTATCTGTATTAGAGAAATATCCGGCATAGCCGGTATTGGCCAACCCGCTCATCACGCTATAAACGCCATAACCAGACCCCGTAGTGGCATCTGAAAGGCTAAGCACTTTCCCGGTTGATGTTGCCGATGCTGCCGAGTTCTGCAGGCTCAGGATATTGCCGTTGGTGATCGAGCTTGAACTCAGCGTAAAGGCTGTCTGTGTCGTCAGACTATTCCATGTCCATGTCTGAGCATTGCCAGCATTATCAATGGAATTGACTCCTGTCGCGCTCGTCAATGAGGAAACGGCAGAACCACCGCCCCCTCCCGGCGGAACTGCCCATGTCCCATCGCCGCGCCAGAACGTAGACGAGGATGCGCCCGTGCCACTATTCATCTGACTTATCGATATGTTGCTCGTCAAATTAGAGAAGCTGATTGACGGCAATTGCCCAAGCGTGGCAACACCGCTGATATCAGCGAATGAGGGCTGTGACAGCGAGGGAACGCCAAGAGTTGATATGGATCTGATCCAGTTATGAGAAATGGGGGATATGCTTTCAACGCCGCCGATAGAAACTGCACTGGGGAACGGTAAGTCGTTACCTACCAATGCGCGCGCAGCAGGAACAGCAGGCGAGCCATTTAATGGCCCGGCGACGACAGTATTTGCAGCAGCGGGAGGAAGAACGCCTGTGGTCGTGACGTTTAAAACGCCATTCGTGCAATCGACTGTGTTACCGCATTGCAGGATGCCTGCCGTGATAGTGCTGCCGAGAGTGATGGTTCCCTGAAGGCTGTCACCATCAACACCGCCGCGGACGATATAGGTTATATCACCGTCCTGGACTGGGCCACCGTCAGGATAGTCTGTGACTTTCGCTGCGAAGCAGGGCGTGACTTGGCAAAGGCCTATGAATAAGACGAATGTTAGCCTCAGTAGCCATTGCATTGCGCCACCAGGAGATCAGAAGCATTCCATGCTGTTGATGTGCCAGTGGTGCGGCTATAGCTTGTCCACGTCACGGTTGATGCCGATGTAGGAACTGAGGCCGTCACAAGTGTTCCCACACTGGTCGAGTCAACCACGTTGCAGGCATAACCGTGAGGAGCAGCCACACCGAATGCAACAACGCCTGATGTTGCAGAGCCGCCAGTTCCCACGTTGACCGTAAATGTCGTGCTGCTTGACCCGCTGGCAACCGATGGAGAAGTCCCAAAGCCGCTGCTGATCGTGGGGGCACTCAAAGAAGCGATCACAGCATTGCCAATATTAAGGTAATTGGATGTACCCGAGGCAGGCGTATCAACTCCAGTCGTGGTGCCGAGCAGAATATTATTTGATCCAGTCAGAAGCGTTACGTTAGCTACATTTTGGCCAAGGATGAGATTTGAGCTACCGGTCGTTATATGGTTGCCAGCAAAAGCGCCAACAATCGTATTACTTGCCCCCGAAGTGATGGAGGCGGCGGAGTTATTGCCAACTCCCACATTGAAGCTTCCAGTAAGAGCGCCAACACTAAATGCGGATTCGCCTATAGCCACATTGTGGGAACCCGTCGTAATGGTTTGTCCGGCATGAAAACCGAGGGCCGTATTATTAGTTGCCCCTCCGGTTAAAGCCTGAAGGGCAAGATTGCCTATACCAGCATTCCCGCCACCGCTACTATTATGAGAAGAACTTTGAACGCCCTGACCTATCGATACGTCTCCGCTGCAGCCATAAGCGCCCTGCCCTATTGCTACGGTTAAAAAACAGTTGTTGGCTGTAAGATTGGCGCCGCCCCCAATAAGCACATTCTGAAAGCCGGAAACAGCGGTGTTTCCAGCCTGATAGCCGATAAAGGTATCAAGATATCCTACCGTTAAAGCGGAGCCAGCCTGGTAGCCAATGGCAGTATTATTAGTGGATGTGGAAAGTGTAAGAGCCTGATAACCAATCGCAGTGTTTTGTGCAGCCGTCGTAAGCGTAGCCAGTGCGCTTGCGCCAATGGCTGTATTGAACAAACCAGTTGTGGTTTGATTTAAAAGAGCAGATGCACCGATGGAAACGCCCGTAGTATCAACTCCGTTATCCGGCAACGACAGGCCATTGCCGCCGTTTAAGTTAAGGCCTTTGGTGGTGGCGTTATATTGCAGGCCCGTAGCATCGCTGACCGCTGACGTGCTGGATGCATAATAGGATAGATCGGGTGTCGTGCCGCTGTTGACCGTGCCGCTTCCGCCACCACCGGTATATTGCGGAATGTTCAATGAATTTCCGGACAGCACCGCAGCGCCTGACGTTCCCGTGGTCGTGAGCGTTAGCTGCCCTTGATATTGAGGAATGTTCAGAGCATTTCCGCCAGTGAGAACGGCTGCGCCGGTCGTGCCCGTCGTCGTCAGAGAGATGCTGCCGCCAGCCGCGCCGTTCGATGCGGCCGTGATACGGCCATTCGAGTCGACCGTGAGATTCGTGTTCGTATAACTGGCGGGGGTAACAGCCGTGGTCGGCAGTCGTGCTGCGCTCAGTGTACCGCTTGCGATATTGGTAGCGTTCGTGGTGTCGGTTGTTGCCGAAGGAGCAAAATTTGCTCCATTTGACTTCGTGCAGGTTAGCGATCCACTTGAAGCGAGAGTGCAATCGCCGCTGACCGCATGGGTTCCCCATGATGTGCCAGATCCGATAAGAATATTCCCGGCGGTCGCGGTCGTTGTGCCAAGGGAGGCGCCGTTGATTGCAGCTACCGTCGCCGCGACAGACCCGGTGCCGCTGGCCGTGACATCGCCGGTAAGTGCCGTAATACCGCTACCACCACCGCCAGTGACAGTAATAATGCCTCCAGAGCAGGACGTGCCGGAGCCGCATTCGAGAAGACCTGGAACCGTCGAGCTTCCAACCGCAACGGTGCCATACATGCTGGTATTGCTGCGGACGATGTAGGTAACGTCGCCAGCCTGCAAATTGCCGCCGCTTGGATAGTTAGGAACCTGTCCAGCAAATGCTTGGCCACTTAAAATGATGCCCAATGCAAGGGCGGCGTATCCGAGCTTCATAGTCAAGCCAATTCTGCGCCAATGGCGCGTTTTAGGTTTCCTTTGACTTTAATTTCTTGTTGTCGTCTTCCACAACGGCCGGTTTCTCGGCCACGACAGGAGCGATTACTTCCTCTGGCACGGGACGGGGCTTCGGATCGTGTATAAGAACAGCCAAGACGCCGCATTTAGGGCAGCAGCGGGTTTTGGCTTCGGAGAGATGATCGATCTTGATCTCTCGATCACATTTCGGACAGCGCATTCTGAACATTTTGTCTCCAATTCTTAAGATAAAGCCCGACCCGACTTTCACCGGATCGGGCTATCTTCCCCACTAAGAAGTTCTCACCAATTCACTCAACGTGCTTCCAGCTTTCTCGATGGATAATGCGGGCAATCTGCGACTGACCAACTCCATACAAGTCTGCAAGGTCGTTCTGAGACATACATCCAGATGCGTAAAGTTCACGGATTTTGCGAACATCGCCCGACTTGATTTTAGCGCGCCCATGATCTTCCCCCTGTAATAGGGGAAAAACATACCCACGGCATTTCCGCCGCATGTCGGCAATATTATCTTGTTGGGTGCCCAGGAAGAGATGGTCAGGGTTGACGCATCTCCCATTATCGCACTTGTGAAGAACGCACATTCCATCCGGAATTACTCCATTTTTCAGAAACCATGCGACCCGATGCGCCTGCGTTCTCCAGCCTTTGTAAATCGTATGACCGTGCATTTTACCGCACAGTTCATTCAACCAAAGCCAACAACCATTAGGCCCGTTCTTGTCTACACGCTTCCAAAATAACTCTTCTCTTCTATCCATCGCGCCTCCTATCCGTTGTGAGGCGTGTAAATTACGACAACACAACGGATAGTACAAGCGAGATGGAGTAACCTATTGTTTAACTTCAGCCATTTCCTATTCCAGTTATTATCCCAACGGCAAATGGCGCATACAGCGCCAGCAGCTCTTCCGTGTACACTCCATACTGGTATTCGCGTGTGACGATAGGCCAGTCTTGTGCGTAGTAATCACGGCGCGTGAGCACTTCGGCAACGTTAGGCGTCGAATTGCTCTTGTAGTAGTTCGGCAGCGACTTCGCGAAGGCCAGCAACGTGCCGGGCGGGATCGTCGGATGGATGATGATAGGAATCTTCCGTCCGCCGGGGATATACGGGTTGTGATAGAACGAGATCACACCGTAACCCGTAATATCGAAACCGTCTCCATCCGTCATCGCCCGCAGCAACGGAGCGCTTGATCCGTTGAGCACGCGGCTTGTGATGTTTGCCAGTTCCTGCGCGTTGCACCAGATCACATCAACTGTGACCTTGTACAGGTTCCACATCTGGACAAGCATGGCGTCGATCTGATCGACGTTGCCCTTGCCGGAGGTGGTGAGCAAACCACCCGCCATGTTGTTCACATAAGCGTTTTGCGGTGACAGGTTGGTGTTGTTCCACGCTTGCGTGAGCAAACCGTCGAACGCCTTGACCTGATTGGTTCCACCGCCAGCCGTGCCGTTATTCTGCGAGAAATCCGTGGCCGTAAGAGCAGAATACGCTTCGTTGGTCGTGTGGCCCGTTGTCGGATCGGACGTGAAGGCAAATTGCGGAACCGTGGTAAGAGCCACAAGATACATCGCCGCGGCGCTGTTGCTTGTGCCTACATACCAGAGATACGCCACTTCGCCGTTCTTCGGTGTCACCGAAGAAGTTACGGTGAGGCTGCTGGACGGAGAAACAACAGACGAGATTGCCGACTTCTGGGCGCAACCGCCGTTCGTCGTCATCGTCTTGCTGTCGGGCGTCACAACCGAAACCTGCTGCTGAGGCGCCAGGCCTGACGTAACCAAAGGTACGCCAGAGCTTGAGAACCCATTGCGCAGGATGAAGTTGCGATAACCTTCGTAGGTCAACGCTACGCAGCCGATATAGAAGCTGCCGGTGAAGCTGCCGCTTCCGGATGCTACGTTCGTCGGCGTATTCGTGGTGCCGAGAGCCAGCGAACTGTTGCCGCCAAGGAGCGAGTCCTCTTCCATTGCCATCACGCTTTCCAGCGTGAAGAAATGCTCAAGCGCCATCGCGTCATCGAAGCCCACCGAGGATGATTCGGCTTCGAACGACACGCTGCCTTCGCGGCCGAGCGTCACATAGTTGGCGCTCGCATCGAGAGCGGTGAGGCTGATCTGCGGAGCACGCTGACCTTCGTTCACCCATGGCATCGCCGGGAGTGTGCCGCGACTATAGCTGCCGGCGGCGGTTGTGAACGATTTCCAGTGTGCCGTTGCACCAGGGGAAGTACGCGCAACGCGGGGGAGTGCCTCGCGGAGCGGATAGAGCCATGGCACGAGCTGCTTGGCCGGAGCCTGCAAATCATACGGGGTGATGTTCGAGGCAACTCCGATGAAGCCCTTGCGGACCGCGTCGGCATTCATGCCCTTGTTGGAAACCCATGCGCCGAAGCGTTCGCGAAGCACGGCCTTCATCATGTTGTGACGAAGGGCCTTGTTCTCCGGCGTTTCTTCAAGGCGGAAAACACCGGGGATATGCTTGTCGACTTCCATCATACGGAACGAGCCGTTGGCGATGGATTTGTTGAAGGGAGCAATCGCGCCTTCCAACTCTTTCTTGAGGCCTGCCGATGCGCTGCGCGGGATAAAGCCGCGTGCTTCCAGCTGGTCTGCGGTCAATTGTTCGGACATCGAGACTTCTCCTATCTAGCGTTATGTGCAAGGCGGCGTTCGTGCTCCGGCGACAAACGCAATGCCTCGTATGGGTTGGAGTTAGTCTCGACGGGCGCGGTACCGGATTGCGCCTCGTGACCGGTTACATCAAACGGCATGCCTTTCAGCACTGCCGGTTTTCTTTCCAGATGATCGACCCGCTTCAGGACTTCCTGAAGCTTGCCGGTCAATCCTGTGATTGTCTTGGTAAGCGCTGTATTCATGGCTTGCGATTTCGCGAGCTCTTCTGAATGCATTGCCTTTTCCGCGTCGGCTTCGTCTGGCTCGATCTTCGATCCCATCTTCATGCAGTGCTGCATGATCTCGTTGCCAGCGGCATGGGCCTTTTTGACGTGATCCGATGCTTCGGGAACGGCTTTCGTCACCTCGCCATCATCGTGCATTTCATGCATGGCCTTCATGCAATGCTGCATCACGCGGCCAGCGGCCTTGTGGATGGCTTTCACGCGATCCGCGTGCGGCTTTTCGCCATCTGCACTTCCATCGCCAGGCTCGCTAACCTTCTTCACGGCATCCAAAAGCTTACCGGCTTTCAGATGCTTCCCGATTGCGCGGGCATGGTGGACTGGCATTCCGGCGGCAGCCTCGAGAGCCGCTTCGATGCCAGTGCCGCCGTGATCTTCGACAATCTCGCTACATTCCTCTTCAGTGTATGTCACGAGGAACGCCAGCACTTCCTTGATGATCGAAGTGAGATGATCAGGGGCATCCGAATCCTTGTCCTCTTCCCAAGCCTCTTCGGCGGCAACGCACTGTTGCAGCCATTCGAGTTCTTGGGCGAGGCAAGCAGCGCGAGCGACAGTATGCAGGTCTTTTGTGATCTTAAGACCGCTGCGCTTTGCCATCTTCCAGTCATCTGGTACTAGGCTTTCGAGGCCGAGGGCCTTGGCGCGGGTTTTGATGTGATCCTTTGCCTTCGCCGGGTCTTTGGCACGGCCAACGGCACGGATAGCGTTCTTCAAATCCTGTTCGGATTTTATTGGGAAGCTGCCATCTTCCATTGCTTCTCCCGACTCAGCCATCTTCGAGCGTTCGTCGTCCGAGAAATCGCGTTTCCAGTAAATATCGCTTTCGATTTTCGAATCGATCTTTTCATTGATATCGCCGAGCAGCTTATCGACCTCGGCTGTTGCCGCTTTCACCAAAGCCTGAGCCTCCACCGCTTGATTGTGCTTGAGCGCGTCTGCTTTCGACTTGTGGAAAGAGCCGTCTTTGGCTTGCCAGCCCTGCGTTACCTCAGGATCGGTTTTGTTCGATGGAACCTTTGGCTCATCCTTGTTAACTTCCGGCTTTGCATCTTCCTTGGTGTGGAATTTGCGCATTTCGACAGCGCCATCGGCTTTGACGATTTCAAAAGTCGCTTCAGTCACACAGGGATTATCGACGATGGAAACTTCGGCGGGATTGGCAGTGTAATGGGTTACGTCGCCCTCTTGCCACTTGTCGACATACTCTCCGCCTTGTGAAAACCCCGAATAACACCCGTCGAGAACCATCTTCCAGCAATTGTCATCAACGATTTTGGCGGTGATCTCGATGCTCTTTTCTGCATCGTTAAACTGAATGTCCGTAAGCTTACCGGCGACTTCAGGCTGGTGCATGATGCGCACGTTGCCAAGGGACTTGCCGTTGGTGGCTTTCTTGAAGCCGTCAGACCATTTCTGATAATAAGGTTTTGTTGATTCGTAATCGCAGACTTCGCCGCTCTTATCCAAAACTTCTGCGGTAGCAATGCCGGAGACAAGACGCTTTTCTTCGTCAACTTTGCGCAGGGCAAAGAAGATGGGCAACGCGGTCATGCTGACCTCACGAAAAGGTTAAGCTGGGAATTTTTGGGGAAGGTGATCTTGCCGGAGGACTTGAACATTCGAGTGCGCACCTGATACAAAGACCATCGGCTGCGCAATCAGCCCGCACGAGGAAGCTAGTAACTTCGCTCCGTGATTAGCGCTGCATTATAAACATGCGGCGCTTTTCATTCAAGCACTATTCTTCGGCGTCACTTTCTTCGTCGCCGTCACTACTATCCGTCACAGAAATTATTGAACACCCGCACGCGGGATGCGCGGGGGGAGCATCGTCTCCACTACTGAAATCAGAATCCAAATCAATATCACCGTCATCTGCATTTTCGAGACAAATTTCACAAGCTGTTTCATCGGGATACCAACTTTTCAAGACCTTAATACCCGTATCCCGAGCAGCCTTGAACCCAGCAAGAGTCCCTTGTGCATTTGCATTCTGCAATTCTGTTCTGGCAATCAGCTTGGCCCTGTCTTCGCTGAATGCTCCGGCATTTTGGATGGTATCCTGCAAATCGGATGGATTGAGATCGCCTGAATAAATATCGCCGATTATATCACGCAGCTCATCGCGGGTAGCGTCAGAGATCACCCAGTCCGCATTAGGGTTGTCGACCAACTCTCCGTCCACCCACTTCTTTCCCACCATCTCAGCCGCGCGTTGGCGGGCGAAGGAAAGGCTGAATTGATTGACCTGATTCACCAAATCGCTTTGATCGAAGACGCCGAGCGTGGCCAGAGCTTGCTTGCCACTGTCCGCCGCGATGCGATCAAGGTATTCGGGCGTGGCATCGATCAGCGCATCAAGGCCAGAGAGGTCGAGAGACCCTGCAACGGCGGCAGCTTCAGCAGCGTCATCCACATCGCCGCTATCATCCTTCGCCAGTTTCCAGTGATGGCCTTTCAGTTGCCTCACCACTTGGGCAGCAGTTTTTTCCAGAATGTGGTGTATTTTCGCCACTAGCTGCGGTTCGGTCTGCTCGACGATAGGACGGTGAAAAGGGAGCGGCTTATGCCTCACCGCCTTTCCCAACAACTTGTTTGCTGGTTTATCGTCGTCATTGGGCTTGGAGGCTCCCTGAGCGCCTTTTCCCCCAGCGGTCGGTTCATTTGTTTGCCCCGGCTTCTGCTGGGCCAGCGCCGCTGTCTGCGCCGCCCTGGCTTCCGCCTGGGCCTGCATGTTCTGCTGCTGCATCTGCTGCTGCTGCTCGAAGCTGTCCAGCGGAACGTAGCCTGTCGGGGTGAGCGCCATGGGATCGTCGCCGCCAGTGATCGGATCGAGGCCGAGATCGTTGCGGCCTTCGTTGATGGTCTTCACGCCGGCCTTCACGTATTCGGTGATGACATCCGCCTGAACCTTGGGATCGGCATGTGCGCCCTCGCGCCATGAGAACTCGAAATTATCGGCATACTCGTCGCCGAAGTCCCCGATCAGCTCATCCACGATCAGTTTCACATACTGCATCTTGGGAAACTGACCATCTTCCTTGCCACGGTCGGCATCTGACTCGCTGGTCGACCTGTTCATCTGCTTGATGAAAGCGGTAGGCGGAACGCCAAAGCAAGAACAGACGATCCGGGCGAACCATTCATCGGCATCGCTTTTCAGCTCGGTTTGCTTGAGGGGAACGATCTCGGCTCCCGAAGGCAGGAACGGCGTGCCGCGGCGCATGGCCGTGTTGCCACGAAGCAGATCGTTGAACCTTTCCTCGAACGCCTTGATCGCGTCCGTTGTCATGCCTTCGGGCATCTTGGCGTAGCTGTCGGGCAGTGTTCCTTCAGTGAAAAACTGAAGCTGGCCCTTTTGCCGTTCGATAATAGTTTGCCCGGTGACGATCACGTTCTCGACTGCCGAAATCCCGCGTATCGGATAGTCCGTCGTGATGTTGCGCGACATGTAAAGCATTTCATCGGTCGTATAATCTGCTCGCGGAGAACCTTTGATTATCTGTTGGTAAGCAGGATCGGGGTCTTGCGGCCTTCTGCCGTTGGCGTCGATCAGGACCTTGATACGCGCCGAGTCGAACAACTCAAATGCATACGGCCTGCCGAGTTGGTCCTTTGGCCTGTAGATCGAGACCGCATCCAGAACCAGGAAATCATCCAGCAGCATGCGCAGCCAGGTATCCCATGGGTTGATCTTGTCGGGCTTGCGGAAGAACCTGGTTATCTCCTCAACGCGTGGGTCTTCGGGATCGGCTTCGCTGTCTTCCTTGGGAACAATTTGCCAGTCAAACGCGCATATCTGATCTTTGACCATCTGAATGACGATGCGCATGATCTCGCACTGGCGGGCCACGCCACGCAGCTCATGGAAGCGGATGCGTCCGAATGAGTCCGGCTGGAACTGCAGGTTGATGGCTGTGGGATAGTCCCAAGTACGGCCAACGATGCCGGGCAGGTATGGAACAAGCGGCTGGTTGGGGGAGAATACGGTTTCTGATGTGATATTACGGATCGTCGTGCGGTCGCCTTTGAAGAAGGCGGAGGCAAGCCTGAGCGACTCGCGCGCACGCTCGAAAAAGCCTAGTGGCGGCTTCGGAACTTCAAAACTAACCATTGACCCTCACGGGGCACCCGGTTAGGTGCCGATCACCACCAGCGGAACCGTGGCACCCAAGCCCAAGGCATAGCTTGCCGTGGGGAAGGTTGCCGGGAGCGCAGCGTAGGTAAATGCAGCCGATACACCGCCAAGGAACTGAGCCGATGTGGCAAACGCATGTGCGGCAGTGTCAAAGCCAAGATCGCGGCTGAGTTCGAGCGCGGCGTTCGCCGTGGTCGACTCAACTGTCGGCATGGTGGAGGATGCCGAAGCAGTTGACGCCACCCAATACCAGCCTTCCGGAATGCTCAGAGCGATAGCGCTTGAGCCGACGACGGCAGTGCCGGTGCCAGCGAGGTCGCCAGTGTCAGATCCTGCCACTAAGGCTGTTGGCGTTCCTGCAACGTCGGTGTAGAGACCGGCGCGAACCTTGCCGCCTGTCTGGCCGGTCGTGACATCGATGCTGAGTGACTGAAGTGCCACGTTGCCGGGAATGTAAATCGGATAGGCGTAAATGGTGGATGCAACGGTCAGAAGGGTTGCCGGGGTAAGGCCTGAAAGACCGGTGTAGAAGCGGCTTGCTATCCACGAAAGACGTGAACCAGTTGATGGACCGGCAACGGGGCGAAGGCCCATTTCAAGGATATCGAGCACGTCCTGCATGGCGACGGCGCTGACGATGCCATTCACGGGAGCGTAGACGTTTCCTGATTTGCAAGCGAATTCGGTTGAGTTATTGCCTGCGGGGACTTTGAAATAGTTCGTCATGATGCTGGCATCCTTTGGGAGCTGGTGCGCGTTGCCATGTTTTTATCATAACGCAAGAAACAGTACCAGCGGGATTTTAGACCTTCGCCTGCTTGGCTTTTTCTTCCGCATCGCGCTGCGCCCAATACTGCAGGATATTATCGCCAACGGATGGAAGCGCCCTTCGACGCTGAGCAAGAGCAAGAGCGCAAACACAATCGTCATGAAGGCCTTCAGGAGCAGAATATCTGCAGCCAGTGCGCGTATATTCGTATTCGAATTGCTCCAGTTCGACCACGATAGGCCCATCCGGATATCCGACAGCTTCTTGCTGAATGGCGACCGCCAGCCCTTCCATCAATTGCTGCTTGCTTGGCGCTGTAAAATGATAGCCTTCGATGTTCGGATGCGTTCGTTGAATGGCTTCCACAATAGGATCGCCAACACCGGTTGAATCGGCGTAAGCTGGACAACCCGTACCGGTAATCGACTTGATAAGCTCGATGGTTTCCATCCACGGCTTTTGCCAGCGATGAAATGCTGCAACATCGCCGTTGATGTCGAGACCAATGCCAACGCACCAATCGTTCTTTTTTGCTAGATCCCAGCCCCACCATTTTGGTGCCAGCTTGGACAGCGGCTTGATGCAATGTTTGATTGCCGAGAGACCAAACGGATTTCCACCGTCATCCGAAGGGATTGCCTCATACAGCTCGCGAAACACCTGTTCCGGCAGGATGCGCCTTGCATCATCAACCTCTTGCGCAGAAATCACACCAGCCGCGACTGCATCAGCAGCAATGATTTTGCTGTAATGCATGTCCGGATCACCAGCCTCGGCGAGCCGGGCCATTTTGAAGAACCAGTTTTGCCGCCCGCGGACGTTGCCGATCATGCGGATATGTCCGCGCGTGGCAGTCAAGGTTGAACGAACCGCGTGCCATGCTTCTTCGCGAAGACGGCTGGCTTCATCGATTATCGCATCGTAAACGTCTTCGCCGTAGAGATTGTCCGGCTTTTCACCAGACCGAAACTCAAGCCGCGTCTCGTTTGGCAGCTCGATCCAGAGGTCAGTATCATGCGTTCTGATCAGCTCGCCCGGCAACCCGCGCTTGATGCGGTTGTAGACCATTTTCGCTTGAGAATAGACGGGAGCAACCCACCACCGCTTTTGCCCTGGCATTCCGCGAAGCGATCGCTCAACGATCCACGCCATGCCGCCAGCGGTCTTGCCTGCCTTCGTGGTCGCCTCGCACAAGCTGTAACGCTTATCGTTGAAAAATGCGTCACTCTGTTTGAGGTAAAGTATCGGCCTTTGGTACGTCAGTTCTGGCATCAGAGCCGAATTTGAGAGTGAAGCTTAAAGGATTGTCTTTGTCGCCTGCAAAAACTTGAGTAGGCGCGCCTTCGATACGGCTCAGCATGGCCTCACGTTCTTTGCCAACATGATCAGCCCCGGAGTCCGTAACTGTCAGCCGCCTTTCCATCGAGCGCGCCATGTGCAAAATGCAAACAGCATCCCAATACGATAGCTCGGTAGTTCTTTTCACGTCATCTACGGCATACTCAAGTATCTGGGCTGTCGTGTATTTCTCGGACAGCCTGATAATCCTGTCGCCATACTTCTGCCATCCCTGCGCATGGCCATTTTTGCCTTCGGGATTACTGATATTGCCGAGTGCATAAGTGCCATCAGGATTGCGAATTTCGGTGCCAGCCATGCTCAACTATATCATTGATCTTCCAGTTGCGGAAACGCCTTCTTCAGCCAAAGCTCCTTGGCGTTGTCGTCTCGACCTTCGTAGTCACACGTCATCCAGACCACATCTACAAACTGAAATACGCCATGAGGATCGAAATCTCCCTTGTGGACAATGGCTTCGAAGCACCGTGCGAAGTTCGTCGGACAGGTGTGTTCGTTGTAGTAATACTCAGCGTGCGTTTTGACCTCAGCAAGACTATCGTCTACGTCACCGAGGCCTTCGACAACAAAATAGGCATCGGCAAACTTCAGAAGAACGAGCGTTTTGCGCAACTTAGCATGGAATGGGTGGGTAGATCCATTGTGAACCATTGCTTCGGTCGGCGGATTGCGCGGGTCGTATGGCATGGCGAAGGCGGAGATGATCATTGCTGTTGCTTCGAGCTGCGCAAATTCAACGGCGCACATTCCGGCAACACGCGAGCTTGCTCGACGGTAAAATTGTGGTTGCCATAGGTAGTTAAGATCGCGGTTACACACGCCTGCTTTTCAGCGGCGACAAGATGGTTAGGCCACGCACCGTAGCCAATGAGGCAAGCGCAGAGGCCAACAACTATAATGATAATGCGCTTCGTCATTCCCTTGCCATCCGAAGTATGTACCCAACAATATCCGCAATCACGCTGTCCGGCGGCAAGACCAGGGGTGGGACTTGATGAGCTTCAAACCGGTGTTTCAGGTATAGCATGCAGTCCCTACTTATGTCGTCGTCCATAACAAAAGTCTTCGGCTCGCACCAATAGCGTATGATGCCGGTTTCACGGTCGGCTTGTTGGCATAGAGTAGTGTCCTCAATGCGCGCACCAGTTGCAGCAAGATATCGCGCTACAAAATGCTCGAGGTTTGACACCTGCTCCTGAATGGCTTTTTCGATCAACGCATGATGTCCGGGCGTGTCGGTCATTTGTCCTTGCTCGATAGCGGGCAGTTTCCGCGCTCTATCAGCGCGGGCCTTACGGAAAGACCGTCTCTCTGGATTACCATCCTTTCATCGCATGCGGCCTCGATGCTCAAGCGGCAGTTCAACAATGTCATGCGACGTGGCCGAGGCCGACATGGGAAGCAGGATGCAGAGGAGCAGCGCCAATTTAGTTGATATGGTTCGCATCATCCCTTCCTCAGCGGCTTGCGCTCGGTGATATGGCGCTCGGTGGGGAGGCGGGTTTCGGTATCAATCTCACCACGGACTAGGCTCAGGCCATTACTGGTCAGCCCGACATACGATTTTTGTTCGGCAAAGCCATGATCGATCAGTGATTTTTGGTCTTGCGGATGAATCTCGATGCCGAACCAAATTGCCAATGCTGCTTCACGCAAGGAAGCTGCCATTTTGGGTAGTCTATCGCTCATGCGGATTGCTCCGCCATAAAATCGAGGTATTTACTTCTGATATGCTCGATAACAGGAGCGTAAACCTCCTCCAAGTCCCGCACATTATACAACGTTGACTCCGCCGAGATGCAGGCGCGCATGCCGACTGTTGTTTCACTGCGAATCGCCTTCTCAATGGCCTCTGAACGCGTAAGCTTGCGCCCGCGCAGTTGCCGCTGGAACTCGTGCTGGAGCCGTTCAATCTCCGAAGTATGATCCAAAGGCAAACTCATTCCGTATCCCTCGTATCCTTCCTCGCCTGCGCAACGCCTTCCATGTTGGCGCCGGAACCCATGTTCATCGAGGCGTAACGAGTGCCGTCGAGTACGCAATTCGAGGTGAAGCGAAATGCCGCCGCTGTGGCTTCTGTGTCATACCCGCCAGCAAATACTCCGACAACAGGGATGAAATTCTCAGGATGCGCCTGCGCCGCGCCGTAGCTGTAAATCCAGACGGTCTTGCTGTCATCCCCGGAGTTGCTGGGACGAATTACGTTCGGCGGCCCAAGCCTAGCCTGCACATCGGCACAGGTGGACTTGCCAGCGGTAAACTCCGTCATAGCTGACTGATCAACCTTCACACCGCTGCTAGCGCACGAGCAAAGTAGGCCTGCGCATAAAAGCAATGCCGCCAGCTTGTTTGTGCTCATGCGCTCCATCAGTAGTTCAACCGGAGTGATTTTTTTGGGTTGCCCCTTGCTATCCGCCACGATCAGCGGCGTGTTGTTGAGAATAGCCTTCGTTTTTACCGCTTCGATATGCGCGGGCCAAGCTTCTTTGATTTTGTCGATCCAGTCGCTCATGTTTGTAACCCTGGAGGCGGCTGCACACGTTGGGCGTTCTGCATAATCTCTTGCGCACGTTTCCTGTTTTGCTTGGCCGTTGCCATCGTCTTGATAACCGGGTCTTTTTCAACCCGGTCGTTGAACCGTTGCTCGGCTAGCATGTTGGCAATCTGCACCTCGCCGTTGGCGCGAGCCTGCTCGGCAACGTCAACGATAATGTCGGCAGCAACCATCTCCGATTTGTATTCAATGACTTGTTTGAAATCGTCTGTCTGGCGCAACAAGTCACTACCTAAAACCTCTGGCGCTTGTTCTGCACTCGACCTTGATTCGTAATAAAGATTGATAGTCTGCGCTGGTGTGGTGGAAAGGGTTATCTGTCTGACAATCATTGGTTCTCCTGTGGGGCTGAAGTCGTCGTGAGGCTGAAGTGGGGATGGCGGATGAAATGCCGGAAGGTTTGGCTGGAGAGTTGGTCATAGCCGGTCACTTCGGGGAGCATAGTCTCTCCCTGAGTTGCTACCGCGGGCGTGGGGGCATTCTGCGGGCTGGGGATGGCTTGCAATCCATTGACGAATAGCCCCGCAATCCCTGCCATCAAGAGCATGACGGCGATAATTCCAGTGCAGAATATGGCAATGGGGGATAAGGCGCGCACGGGGCAGGTGGATTGGGGTTTGGGGGTGGGTTTGGTCATTATTCAATACTCCAGTAGATAACTTTGCCGAGGCGGTAGAGAAGCCAGCCGAAGAGCGCGAGGAGGATGCCAGCGGTGATCATGTGGCCTCCACCGCCGAGATCAGGGTGGCGATAGCCTTGGCAACGCCGTAGGGCCTGCGGGTCGTTTTCCGGGCCGTGGGGCGGATTGCCTTCTGGCGTAGTGCCGCATAGCCCCCCTGCCCGAATTTCGTCACCAGCGCCGAGAATTCGTCCGGGGAGAAGCCATGCAGGCGGAGGGCGTCCTCTAGCTTGATTTCGCCGTCGAGGACTTTCTCGACCAGCTCAGCCTTTTTGCTGGCACTCCAGCGGGTAGAGCCGGGGGATAGATATTTGGTGGGGGAAGGGAAGTCGTTCATTCCGCGTCCTCCCGAACCATGACGTGGATAAGACGCAATCTGCTCTTGCAGGCTTGGCCACCGGGAACGTCGAATACCTTTTCGCAGTCAGGGCAGTGCCATGTGTGCTTGAGGATCAGCGTTGGCTTGGGCTCTACGGTTGTGTCTGGCTGGACGCGCATGCGGTCTCCGTTAGCTGCTTGACGAAAGCTCTGCCTTCTGGCGTCGGACTGATGAAAACCCTGCGCCCGTCAAACCGGCTGCGCTCTCTCTTGGCCAATCCCTTGATGCTCAAGCTGTCCATCAGGCGCGACATGCAGGAGGCATTCAAGCCAAGCTCGCGGCGAATGAGGCCGAAGTCGGAGGGATGGTCGAACATGCTGATCATGAGAAGAATGCCGAGGGAGCGGGTAGCAAAGAAATCGTAGGGAAACGTAGGTTTTATAGCGTTCAGGAGTTCCAGAGTATTCATTGCGAAAGCGATAGTGCATTACGAGATTGTTAATTGCAACGGAAACGCAAGCAATATTATTGCTTTTTCACGAGCACCAAAACCTTGTCGGTCTTTTCGACAGAGCGAGTGTATTCGTGATCGAGCTTGCGGGTGGTGGCTTGGTCTTTCCATTGGCCGCGGTAACGGGAGGGTTTGGTCATGCGGCCTCTATGATTTCACGAGGGCATAGGCAATGGGGTGAGTCGGGCGTATCGCCCCAACGTGAAAGCCAGAATTTTCTCTCCCGCCATCCCTGTATTCGCATTTTCCATGGTTCAATATGGCCGTCTTGGTTTGACACCGCTTGGTCTAACCAGCAATCTCCATCGAGCCAATCAGCAGGCTTAGGTGCAAACCGCATCTCCGGCGGAAACTTATGCTGCCGCAGTCCCGTCATCAGGTCGATATGGGAAATCCTAGCCATCGCCCGGTCATAGGCTTTGCGAGCAAAACCCTTTTGAGTTTTCTTCGGATAGGCAAGCCAAAATTCTTCAAAAAAGACTAGGTTTCCTAAGCCGTCACCCTCTTTTGTTGCTATTGGGGTTGCTATCGCTGTCGAGCTAGATAGTGAAATGGCGTCACCACTAGAAGCTAGTGTATTGTTATTATTAGATTCGCGCTCATATTCGGCCTTGTTTCGTCCACCTTTCGCGCTACTTTCGAGGTGAGTTCGCTTCATGTTCAGCTCACGTTCACATCTTTTTTGGGTGATTTTCGACCCCTTAATCTGAAGCGAGCCTGCGGCCAATAGTTGAGCAATTAACGCCCTTGCCAGCCTTGACGAGCATCCGGCCGCACGACCAATCCATGCCGGGTCGTTCTCGATAGGGCCACGGTTCGCATAGATCATGGCGACAATCTGGATGAAAATTCCCCGCTGTTCGACTGTCATTTTTCCAGTTTGAACCAGCCATTCAGAGGGGTAAAAATCAATACGAAACAGTCTGTCCATTATATTCCCTCGATCAATGACATCCATGCTTCCAGCGGCATATCGCCTTTAGCCCTATTACACCTGAAACAGGATGTGATGAGATTAGTATCTTCATCACCGCCGCCCAAAGAAACTGGGTCTTTATGGTCACATTCGAGTTCTCCGCCTCTCTCTCCGCAGTATCCGCAGGTATAATCATCGCGTGCGAACACTCGTGATCTAATATCGTTCCAGACGCTACTAGGTGCTCTGCCAAGCTTAGGTTCGAGGCGAACGCCACATTCATTGAAATCTACTATCCAACCCGAAGATCCATTCTTCAGACACGATAATATTTTATCGCAAAAATTATCTTTCCACTCTTTCAGAGAGATACGACAGATTCCAGCAAGTTCGACTTCATCGAATGGGAGGGGACTGCGAGAAGTCATATATTTGTCGATCAGACGCCGATAACAGCCGTCCTGAAATAGAGTTAGGTGGAAAGCATGATCCAGGTAGCGCTGTGGAAAAAACCGATAAGAGTATTCGTCAGGGATCATTTTATTAATCCCTCGAATGCCTGGCGTTTTGCGTCGAAATGCAGCTTAACGGTTCCAGCTTCACCCTGTCTGTTTTTAACGATGATTAGATCGGCCACACCACGGGCTGCGTCCATTTTGCGCTGCCACGTCTGAGATTCTGCAATCGTCGCCGATTCTGGAGGTTCCCGGTTTTCCAGATAATATTCTTCACGATATAGCATCATGACCACATCGGCGTCCTGCTCGATGCTGCCACTGTCGCGTAAATCTGAGAGACCGGGGCGCTTGTCATCACGGCCTTCGACGCCGCGGTTGAGTTGGTGGAGCAGCAGGATGGGAACCTTCAACTCTTTTGCCAGCACTTTTAGGGCCATCGTCATTTCTGCGACTTGGTAGACACGCGGAACCCGTTGATCCCGTGCCGCGACAATTCCCAAATGATCAATCACAATTAGCGACTGCGGAACCTTGGATGCGATATCGCTGGCCTTGTGACATATCTGTTCTGCGGTGAGGCCGGAACGATCAAACACAGTGAGCGGAACATCGCTAAGTGAGTTTCTAGCATCCGTAAGATCAATGAAATTAGGATTTTCTGCGGTTCTCTGGTCCCACATATTGACGCTGGAAAACCTAGCGTTCACACGGTAAGCAAGTTGTTCCCAGCTCATCTCAAGGCTGAAAAACAACACAGGGAGCTTGCGCCGCGCAATGTTCATCGCAAGCGTGAGAGCAAGCGCCGTTTTGCCCATGGCGGGACGCGCGGCGAGCACGTAAAGAGACCCGGGTTCAAAACCGCATAGCTTGCGGTCTAACTGGGAAACGCCAGTCTGAATGCCCGTAAGTCCGCCGCCAGCGCGGTATCTGTTCTCAATATTCTCAAGCGTCAAATCGAGCATGGTGCCGAGCGAATAAGTATCGGCCGCGATGCTAGGATTTCCAATTTCTCGCCATAGGTATGCGATCTTTTCGGCCTTCTCCATTTCCGAAAGTGATGCATCGCTTTGAATAAAGCGTAACCTGCGTTCGTTATAGAACTCGACAATGCTTCGCGCGTAATCTCGGACTTGCATTGGCGATACAACGCAGCAAATCAATCCCGCGAGATAATCACGTTTCTCTTTGGTGTGGGAGAAAAGGCCATCATTTATGCGTGGTTCTATTGTACTGATCGTATGTGTTCGACCCTTTGAAGCGTCACCTGCTATCGCCTCGTAAATTATCTGGTGGCACTGATAGAAAAACATCTCGGGTCGAAGCAAATCCGCCACATCGCGGAGCCGATCAGGATGCGCGAGAAGAATGCCAAGCAAACCGCGTTCGATATCGTCAACGGCTGATTCTGGATTGCGGACAAATGGATGGATGGACAAGCGGGAAACCGTTGCAAGACAATGTCCAAGGGCAGCGGGCGGCTTACCTGCAACGGTAAAGGGCCAAGGCGGCTCATGACTTCCGCCCAAACCCGCGCTCCTAGACTGGAGCTAATATATTACCAAAACCACGAGGACGGTACAAGCGAATTGTCACAGCGCCTCGTTACGTGATACAATTCTCGAGGCATGCAGCCCATAACCTGCGTGATCCGTATCGCGAGTAAGCGGCGCAGGAACCTCCAGTGAGAGCGCCGCTGAAAGCGCTTCACGTGAAGCCATCAAAAATTTATAAGCCAGATCAATATATTATCAATTCGCATAGATTCCTTACGTGCCCAGCGCGACGTTCCAGTCTTCCCCCCGCTACATCTGGAGACCGACCATGAAGCTGAGCCATAATCAGATCGAAGAAACAATGGAAGAAACAGCCCTAGATCAGTATTTCCACCACAAACAGGAACGCATGGAGGCAGAAAAGCAGCAGCAGTTGAGAGATTTGAAAAACAGCTTCCGCCATACGGACTAGTCCTTCATAATCTAAGTTGCTTTTTGACTAGCTCCAGAACGTCCTGTCTGCGCCGGAATACGTCGGCAGCGGGTATCCTGTGAACGGTATAGCCTTTTGATTTCAACCATCCGTCCCGCTCAGCATCGTATGGCTTTTGCCCGTCATGAGCGCCCTTGCCGTCGATCTCGTAAATGACCTTATCGATCACAAAGTCGGGTACGCAATAATTGGCGATGCGCCCGTCCCATGTCATGCGATACATAATTACCTGATAGTGAAAGTCTATTGCCAACTGGCGCAATATTCTTGCGAACTGTAGCTCGACAGGATTTTGAGCCGCTATCTGGATTGCCCGGCATTCGTGAGCCTTGCGGATGATTTCTGACTCAGGTTCGAGCTTGTAATGCTTTCCGTATTGATCATACCGTTTGAACCGGCTCTTGCGGGGTATCGGACGGCGAGCCGTCTTGGACTTTACGGATTTCGGGAAGCGGAGGCCGTTCTCGACCGTTTTGTAAATCGTGGCCATGAGAGTGAGCAAGGCAAAGGCTGTTATGGAAACTGCAATAACTGCGGCCAGGAACAACATCGTCCCCGCATATTATCATCGAAAGGCCGCTGCCTGCAATAAATCTACAAGCGTTTGGCCCTGCGTCGGCTAGGCTTATCGGCATCAAGACCCTTCAGAGCGAGGGTGCAGAGGTAAGAAACCGCGATGATAGCGCCGTCATGGCCAGCCTGGATTTTCCAGTTGGTTTTTGCGGCGAAGGCGCGCATGCGGATCAGGTCACGCTTTTGCATTTAACCGATCCAGACAGCAATCGCGATCAAGAGGAACAAGAAGCAGACGCGGGTGACTTCGGCCTGCCACGATATGGTGCGGAGGAGGTGGGTCATTTCCGCTTCCCCTTCTGCTTGTCGGACTTGGCGCGTGCCCTATCGCAAATCAGATGAATTTGTGTAGAGATGGTTTCGCATTCTTCCTTGCCTGAGGCGCGTAGAAAGTTAAGAACCAAGTCGGAAGTCTTAAAACTAACCACATGGCGGCGGAGATATTCAGGTTTCATTAAGCACTCGCGCAACTTTGTTGCTAATTACGTTTGGTCTACCTTTTTAGACTTGACCTATTCATAGCACGAGACTACCTTTCGTTGCAAGAACAAACTCAGATTCCAGAACGCGCCTCTAATCTCAGCTATTCAAATGACTGACACATTCACCCCCGGCCCATGGTCTTACGACGGCGAGGACATTGATAGCGAGGTTGCTCACCTTGTTGCAGAAGAAATGGGCCTATCACACGATGGCTATGAAATCTTCTCTGTAGACGCTGATGGCGAAGTTGATATGCCGATTGGCACTGCACTTGACGAGGAAAATGCTCGGCTGATTGCAGCGGCCCCGGATATGGCTATAGCTCTGAAAAAAATGCTGGCATGGCACAACGGCACGAACGAGAAAAAGTATCAACCCATGCAGAGTATAATGGAAGAAGCGTGCGCGGCATTGGCGAAAGCAGGTGTAGAATGATGCAACTTTCAGAAATCACCTTCGGCAGTAAGGCCAAGTTCTACGGTGCGATTGTCATCGTTGACAGCTACACCCGAGACAACCACGGCCCTCACACCATTCATGTGAGGTTCGCTTGCGATGACCGCCGCACAACCTTTCCATGCACACTTGACCAACTTGAGCCGATTTCAACCCCAGAGAGCCGGAGCATCCAATGAGCGAACTTCCACTGTCCGAAGAAGTGAAATCTCTCATCCACGAGCTTGATGAGAAGGCGCATCATGCCGACCAGCTCGGCCAAACAGAATATGCCGGGATCATGTGGCACGCAGCACAGGTTCTCAGAGATTTTCAAAACGCACGACAACCAAAGGAGAAACTATGACCGACCACCTCACCCACGCTCTTACCTCAACCAAGTCTTCCCTCTTCCGCGCATGGCGCATCTTCCGCATTGGCCTGAGTGTGGCAGCCTATGCGAGCCTCGCCCTGGTTATCGTCGGAGGCTGGCAGCTTTCGCACGGCAAGATCGTCAAGTTCGACGGCATCGCCCATGCGGAGCTGCCCTTCGGCGACCCGCAGCAGGCCTTGATAACTCAACTGCCTGCAGATCAGACTTTGCCCCCACAGGCTTTGCAGGCGCTACCAGAGGCTCACGTCACCCACGCCAGCTACCGGCTGGGAGACGTGCCGGCGGCGAAACCGAAGGTTCAGTGATGGTGGAAAAGAACATCACCAAGCCGAGGTTAGTGCAAATCAACCCAGACTTTTACGAAGCCTACCGCGACGTGCTCACCGATTTGAGAATAGCGATTGTGAATGCAGAGCTGAGATATGAGCAGCAACAGATGGATCAACTACGCAAAAGGAGACGATCATGACGATTTTGAAGAACCCGAATGAGATTAACGAGACTGTCACACTGGCAGGCATCGTCTATGGCCAGCCCGGAGTAGGAAAATCCACGCTAGCTCTTTCAGCCCCGAACCCCGTCTTGATCGACGCGGACAAAGGAATGCGCCGCGTTGAAAAGCGCTTTCAAGTGCCATCCCTTCCGCTAAACGATTACAAAGATATTCTGGAACTCTTCCAATCAACCGAACTCCACCCGTTTGATACCATCGTATTCGACACGCTCGGCAAGCTGGTAGACCGCATGGGTGAGTATGTGGTTGCCGAGAACCCAAAGAACGGCAACGGCAAAGGCTCACTTTCAATGCAGGGCTGGGGTGCACTAAAGGTTGAGTTTCAGAGGCTTCTCAAGCTGGCGCAATCCAAGAACAAGCATCTGATTTTCGTGGCGCACGAGCGTGAGGAAAAAGACGGCGACATGACCAAGGTGCGTCCAGATGTTTCCGGATCATCCGGCAAAGACCTTGTCAAAGACCTCGATTTCATGGGTTACATGGAAATGCGCGGCACCAAACGCACCATTTCATTCACGCCTACGGAAAAATACTACGCCAAGAATGCGCTGAAACTTGATCCTGTGATCGAGGTTCCCGATACCGAGAAAGGCAACAATTTCATCCAGAAGGTTATCATCGAGCGCACGCTTGAGCGCCTGAAAGAGGACGACGAAGAAAACGCACGCTATGCGAACCTCATGGCCGATCATGACCGCACACTTGCCAAGGTTGTCGATGCAGCGACAGCGAACGAAGCCCTTGCGGTTATCGATTGCGCGCCGGTTATCTGGGACTCAACTCGCGTTGCCAAACACAGGCTTGCCGACAAGATCAAAGCATGTGGACTGAAGTATGACCTGACTGCGAAGGTGTTCAAGGAAGCGGAAAAGAAGGCTGCCTGATGTTTATCCTGCCTATTCGAATGCAGGAAAAGATTATGCCAGAACCTATGTCCGGTTGCTGGTTGTGGATAGGCGCTTGGAATAAAGACGGATATGGTCAAACGACCTTGATGGGCAAATCAAACAATGCTCACCTGATAATCTATCGCATTCTGGTCGGCGCAATACCAAAAGGTCTAAAGTTAGATCATCTTTGCAGGAACCGTGCATGCGTCAATCCAGTACATTTGGAGCCCGTCTCTAACCAAGAGAATATAAGGAGGGGAAAAGAGGCCAGCAAAAGGTTTTGCAAAAATGGCCATGAGTTCACCCCTGAAAACACGAGGATTATATCGAACCCTAATAGGGCCGCTTCTCCTCTCCTTAGCGGAAGGCAATGCCTGACCTGCTTGCAAGTTAACGCGCGCCGGTATTACGAGAGGAAGAAACAATGCCGAGGTATTTAGTCACCCCATCATTACATAGTTCATGGAAATGGTTCATGAACTCAGACCAGACCAAGCTGGAGTTTTTGAACACGCTGAATAAGGTTCCGATTGAACCTACAGAAGCGATGTTGCTTGGCAGGCAATTCGAGGATGACATCTACTCAGCTTGCGACGGCACTTACAAGCAATCCGGCGATGAACGCTATGACAGGTGTGTTGATGAAGCGGCAGAGCTTGCGAGAGATGGCTTGAGGCAAGAGAAAGTCTACCGTGATGTCAGGATAGCAGGCTATGACGTTCTGCTTTATGGCAAAGCCGACCTGATCCGCAGAGACTGGATATACGATTTCAAGCGCACCAAGAATTACGATATCGGCAAATATGCAGGCAGCATACAGCATTCCCTCTACATGGCATGCTCAGGTATCCACAACTTTCGCTATATCGCAAGCGATGGTCGGAGCGTGTGGCTGGAGGACTACCACTACGACGATGCCATGCGTGATAGGATGATTGGCGAGGTTGCCGCGATGCTCGATTGCATCTTTTCAGATGGCGAGCTTGCACCGGCATACAATACACACTGGCTTTCTAGACCGAGGTTAGAGACTGCGGCATGATTGAGTTTGATCCCCAAGCCCTAGCAAGTCAGTTCGAACAGGCCGGACACAACTGGGCCGACCTCAACGCGGCAGCGGAAGTTTTGGAGGACACGGCGAAAACACTTCTTGCCGAGATTGCGCTCGAATATATGCCGAAGGTTGGAGCAGTATCCAAGGCAGAGATGGAAGCAAAAGCATCCAACCGCTACCAATCACACCTCTCGCAAGCCACAGAAGCTCGACGGCTCTCCAACCGAGCGCGGGTTTCATACGACGCGATGCGCGTGCAGATCGATCTTATCCGCTCGAAGGAAAGCACAGAACGAGCGCTAATTTCAGTCCGTTGACTATACGCACTGAATGCACGAAGAGAGATGATATGCCTACCGGGACTAATGCGAAGCTACTGGGAAGAACATTCGGCAAGGTTAACGGCCAAGATTATGAGTTTGCCCAGTTCGGCGGTCGGCATGAGCTTCTTGACAGTGATAGCGAAAGGCTTGTCGCCCCCACTTCGCCTGCCAGCTCTGTTAAAGTTCCTGACGTCGCTCATGTAATTCTTAGGGGTTAGAGATACCTAGGATAATGCGGCAACGATTGCCTTGAACAGAGCGTCCTTCTTCTGCTGCTCTAGCGGCAAGCCTTCATAGGGAACGAAGCAAGGGTGCTCCTTCTTCTCGACATCCTTGACCGGCCCATATTTCCAGCCATCCACCCGTTTTGCCTCTAACCAACTTTCATGGTTGGCGCTGGGCGGTGCGTCGGGATTGTCGAGGCAGAAATTTACTCCTTTGATCGCGCTATCGCGCTGCCATTCAGGGGCTTCGTCCCAAGGAAGCTGAGAGTTATCGCCTATGGTTTTGCAGTAGGCGCGGTTTGCTTCGTGGCAGACCTGGGCGATGGAAGTGTTATTCATAGGCTAGTCGATTTCTCCGGCACTATTGGCCGGTGTTGGTTGTTAGCTCGGATTGGTTCTTGGCACATCAGACATGATGTTATCCAGCGTGCCGGACACCTTTAGCGCAATGCTGAGTGCAGCAGGTCTAAGGTGATCCTCTTTCTTGCCCGGAAATGCATTGACCAATGACGACAGTGCCAAATCGTAAGCGATCTTGTGCATCTCGTCTCTGGTTGGGATCATGGCAAATTCGGGGGTTTGAGATATCAGCGTTTCTTAGGGTATTTCGGTAGGGCGAGAGACGCATGACAACCACGAATCCGCTTCGCCGACTCTTCGAGCTTTTCCGCCGTGCTGGCCAATCCGCCCCAAGCATCCGACACACCGGATTTACAGACTGCCACAATCGCATCGATGATTGTTTGATCGCCGAAATACAGCTTGTTCTCTTCGATGTGCTTCAGCACACCGTCTAAAATCTTCGTTGCCCTTGCGTCTTCGGCGCGAGCCTTATCAACCGCCATTTTTATGCGCTGCTCATCGGTTAGGCGCAGCTCCTTAAGGCGTTGCTGGCATATGCTTTCGACCAATGCACTATCGACCTTTCCAGCGCTGCGAAACAGCGCAGCGACAAACATGCGGTCATATTCCTTCGGTTGCGGGTTTCGCACCGCTTGCTTTTTGATCGACAATCCTTCAGGTGCAGCCAGCATCCATCCCCAATTAGCGGGTATCTCGGCTTCATCCTCAATCACTTCATCGCTTGTGACGATCCACCATCTATCGCAGAAGGAAGCGAAGCGTTCGGCCTTTTGAGGATTCGCAAGTTCTCTCTTCCAATCATACTTGCTGACTTTGATTTCGTAACCGTGCATTTCCAGACCATGCGACGGCCACAGGGCCATACTAATTGCATCGGCAAAGCCGCTATGACGCGCCCCAGTAGCATCAGGCACTTCAAAGAAGATGGCATGCGTCGGCGCACAGAACTTTGTGCGGAGATGGGTGCATATGTCTTCGGAACGCATGTAAGTCATGGGATAGAAAGTCGGCGTTAGTGTAATTCAAATGCCGATTGACATCTGATGGTAGTTACAGTAACGTATCACTAACGGTCGTGTCAACTATTGTTTTCGAGTGTCAAATGCAGGGTAAACGAGGCCCCAAAAAGAAGCCATACATCCACAAAATCGCCGAAACAACGGTTAAGTGGAAAAAGCGCAAAGACGGCGAGCCGATGATGATCGGGTATGCTCGCGTCTCAATGAACGATCAAAGCAACCAGCGTCAAATAGATTCACTGGTCGAATATGGCGTAGCGCCAGAAGATATTTTCCAGGACAAACAGAGCGGTAAAACAATGGATAGGCCAGCGTGGCAAGCTTGTTTCCGCGATCTGCAAAAAGACGATTGGCTGGTGATCTATTCTCTTGACCGGCTCGGTCGCAACCTTCGCGACCTCCTCGATATTGAGCAACAGCTTTACGAAAAAGGCATCAAACTGAAAGTTATCTGTCAGCCCATTGATACCAGTAACGCGGGTGGACGGCATTTCTTTCACATGCTTGCGTCACAGGCTCAATGGGAACGTGAATGGAATTGGGAACGCACGATGCACGGCTTATCCAAAGCGCGTGATCGCGGAAGCATCGGCGGTCAGCCTTCGCCGTTCTCCGACAAGGAAATCCGCGCAGCATTGCGGAAAGCAAAAACCGTTAGTGGTGCGGCTAAGATTTTGAAATGCGCAAAGGTGACAATTCATCGGCGCATGAAGGAATGGGAAGCAGCGAAGGAGGCAGCAGCATGAGCGACAAACCAGTTACGACGAAAGCTCCGTGCGAAGGCGATTGGATAACTTCGCCACCCCACCAATTTGAGATCATAGACAAGATCGAGGAAGCGGGCTGGTTTGGATCGAAGAAAGTCCGCGTTATTTACAAATGCAAGGCTTGTGGTCGAGTGACCGAGAATGGCGTGAGACTATGAAATCAGATCAGCCGCCCGTCTTAAAAAACAAGCATGGATCTTTCAGCATCGGCGACAAGGTTTCTTTTGATGTCGAAAACCAGATCAGTGGTGGCTATAGCTGGGACAGCCACGGAGAACTGCGCATGCGCAACGGCGAGTTGATTATAAAAACGAGACAGGGCGTCGTGACGATTGGCAAAGGTTACGATGCTTATATCGGCTCAATACGTCCGCAGGTAGCCAGTCCATACGAGAGGCCGCTGTGAGGGCGACATCGGACCTTCTTAAGAAAGCAGCCATCCAACTCGAATGGCATATCGAACGGTGCGAGAACGGCACCGAGGAGGAAGGATTTATTAGCCCGCAGGATGTTTATCCGATGGAGCGATTGGAAATGTCCAAAAGCGTTCTGGCGCAACTCAAGGAAGCTATAAATGGCTGAGCCACAAACGACCGACTACGAGACGATCATGGCCGCGCTTTATTATCCCATGAGAGACGATGCAACGTGGGAGAAGATGCAGAAGAAGTGTCATCAGGCGATAGCGGCTTTTCAGCGTCTAGTCCCACCGCCAGTCAGTAATAAATACGTTGCCCTTGGATGTGAGCCTTTCGGTGTTTCGAATGACCGATAAACCACGAAAGCAGACTAACACCGGCTCAGCCGGAGAAACTAGCTATGGGTGAGGATCTTGATTGCTTGTGAATGCAGCGGAATTGTAAGGGACGCTTTTATCCAGCGCGGCCATGACGCTACTTCGTGCGACCTGAAACCGACGCGCCGACTTGGCCCGCACTATCAGGGCGACGTTCGCGACATTCTGCACATGTCTTGGGACATGATGATCGCGCACCCGGTCTGCAAGATCATGGCGAACAGCGGAGTTAGATGGTTGCATGAAAGACCAGAACGCTGGAAGCTTTTAGAAGAAGGTTGCGCGTTCTTTAAACTGTTTATCGACGCGGCTCATATCCCGAAGCGTTGCGTTGAAAACTCCATTATGCACGGCCACGCTAGAAAGTTGATCGGCAGAAAATGGGATCAGATCATTCAGCCCTGGTGGTTCGGAGCGCCATTTACTAAAGCAGCCGAGTTACATCTAATCGGCCTGCCGAAATTGCCGCAGGAAAGAACGAAGGATAGCTACGATCATATCGAACCGAAATGCTGGAAGATGGCACCGAGTGCCGACCGCGAAGAACTGCGCAGCAATACCGAACCCGAAGTTGCACGAGCCATGGCGGAGTATTGGGGATGAAAAACGAACAGACACAAACGACGCCACCATGGGGGAAATGCCCACACTGCAAAACAAACATCCGCGTCAGGAACCGGAGGTTTTATTGCCTTAAGTGTGACAAAGATCTGGGAGAAGCCAAATGAATAGAACGACGCCGGTTAGGGAATTTATGCAGTGGCTACTCCGCGAGCCATTTTGGATTTTCTACATTGCCGGTGTTGGCCTGCTTTTCCTAAACTTCGTGGGAGCATTCCGATGACATCACAAACGACACTTTCGCCGTCCGAAGAGGAAGCGTTACGCCTTTGGCAAAAACTGGCATCGGATAATTTGTTCGTGGCTGAGACGCACGACAAGCAACCCGTGAAATATTTCATCAAAGTCGTGTCCAAATGGCTGGAAGCGAGAGGATCGATATGAGCAACCCACAAACGACTGAACATGACAAAGAAGTCGGCGATGTTTTGGCTGATGCGCTCGCCGCGTTGACGAACGAAGCCATGCGCCATATCGCGAAAATCTCGAATGATAGAGTGGGCGTTATGCTCGCCGTGGCTACCCTATGCACTCACCGTTTCGAAATGGTTTATCGGACCGACTTTGCCGATGCGATGCGTGACGCAAAAAAGAAGGACGAAGCGAAGCCCCCAACCGAATACTCCGAGGCTTTGGTGGAGCAATGAGCAAAACAGATACCACGAGTGACGCAACGTGATTGCCGCGCTGTTTGTCATGCCTAACGGCGCATATTTTAATCTTCCCGATGTCGATCCGTGGGACGAAAAAAGGGATGCGCGGAAATATGACGGGCCGTATCCGGTTGTTGCTCACCCCCCATGTGCGCGGTGGTCGAGACTGGCAAAATTCTGTGAGGCGCGGCATGGACTAAAGGTTGGGGAGGATGGCGGTTGCTTCGCAGCTGCTCTAGCGGCGGTTCGTAAGTTCGGTGGCGTGATAGAGCATCCTGCGTTCTCTAAAGCGTGGGCATCGCATGGATTGCCTAGACCGCCGACAAAGCATCACGGATGGACTGTCGGGTTAGATGGCGGGGCGTCCTGTTATATCGAGCAGGGAAGATATGGTCATGTAATGAAGAAGGCAACTTGGCTTTACGCTTTTAGAGCTGAACTCCCTGAGCTCAAGTGGGGGTACACCCCGGACAGCGAAGGAAAGTTGGCTACCAAACGGGATTGGCGCGGCGGTATGGACAAATGGAGAAACGCAACTGGATATAAAGTTGCTAATGCAACGCCACAAGAATTTAAGGAAGTTTTGATCGCAATGGCTAGGAGTGTAAAATGAAAGACACAACACAAACGACCCGGATAAACACATGAGGCGCGGATCATCGCAAGCAACCATCGATAGATCGCCCATCAGGACATTTTATACGGTCGGAGGGTTCTATAAACTATACGACAATAACTTTGCATCGCAAGGTAAGACCAAATGTGACGTTTGCTGCCAGGAAGAATGGTCGGGAACTTTTTACCACAAAGAGAAATTCAATTGCTGCAACTCGCACGCTATCTCTGCCGAAAATATCCTCGCATCCGGAGCCACATGGCAAGACGCCCTACAACTATCACTTTGCAACGGAATTTTGATGGAGATTAGCAAATGCATGAAGGCGGAATAGCTCCAATCACAGACCGTTTCAATCTTATGGATTTTACGGACTCACTAATCAATGACCTTAAGCTTCTGCGCGAAGGTGAAATATCAATCCACGAAGCGCACGCTCGCGCCAACCTAGCAAAGCAAGTCCTCAAGTCCGTTCACTACACGATTGTGGCTCAAAAGTTTATGATCGAGCAGGCGCAGTTGGCAGAGAAGCCGGTTCAAATTGCGAAGGGAAAAAAGAAATGTCCAAAGAAACAGTAACGACCGACCTGCTCGACCGGTTCACAGCCTTTGTGATGGGGGTCCACTTATTGCTCGTTGCCCTAATCATCGGGGTGGCCATCTGGGAGGCAGCACATGGACGATTCTAAAACCACGGTAGACAAAATCGACAAACTGCTTCGAGAAAGGGCACGCGAACTTCTGGATAGCACGCGCCTCGCAATCGAAATCGCCTTTCGCGATCCGAAGTATCAGCAGCTAGTTTGGATGGCGATAGCCGAGACAGCAGAGAAATATGCCAGAGCAGCGGAAAGGGAAGCCAATGCCAAAATCTAATTCACATCCGACGAGGATGCCATGTTCTTTGGACTTTTAATTTTAGCTTTCTGGATAAAGGAGAGGTTCGATGTCTAAACCACAAACGACTGGACGTTCACCAACAACGAAGAAGATTGATCCGACTGTTGGCCGCGATAGCGTCATCGTTCGCCTTACGCTTCTAACTGGAGCATGTCGCCAGCCGCGTATCTCGAAGAAGCAGATCGAGGATAGTTTGCAACGCTACATCAAGGAGCTGTCCGATGGCTGATCCACATACCACGAGCCGTGACATCGACGAAGCTTGCTACGGCGGCATTATGGACGACAAACCTAACACCACGCGACACAGCCCCGACTTGTGGGACGAAGCCTACGAAACTGTCGTGACGCTTCGCGGTAGCAGTGATGTGCCAGGGTTCTATATCTGTGTGGAAACGGAATATCAGAAATTGTTGGAGGCGAGAGATGCCCAATCAAACTGAAACGACTGCCAAGGCGCACGAGCTTGCAATGAGGATAAGCCACTTTTGCTGTTCGTCGATACGGCACGATGAGACGATTTTGAAATCCGTCACTGAATTTATCCAAGAAGAATTGGATGCCGCTTATACGGATGGATGGAAGGCCGCTAATGGAGAAACGCGATGAGTTCACAAACGACGAGGAGAAACCAATGATCGGACATTTCTGTAAGGCGCTTCATAAGTTCATCTTCACCCGCTGGTCTAGCTGCGAGCATTGCCATGGTAAGTAAGCCAGAAACCACAAGACCTCCAATATGGCTATGGTTGCCGATCACGCTGTTCCTTCTGCTGGGTGCGTCGGTGATTTTATCTGGCTGCTTTATGTGTCCATCGATGGACGACAACTGCCCACTCTTGCGAGGCAACGGTGACTGATAATCCACAAACCACAAATTCTGATGACTGGCTCGCTGGCTATCATCAGGCGCTTGAAGATTCAGCAACGCTAGTCGAGACCCATCTAGTCTATCCGTATTGTGCCACGAAATTGCAGCCGATCACTAAGGGACGAGCAACTAAAGGCAACCAGCCACGCCACGTTTACGCAGAGGCAATAAGGGCAATGAAGGAGACGGGACTATGATCGATAAACCAGAAACCACGAGCTTCACATGACGGACGACAACATCATCAAGCTTCAAAATGTGAAAGAGGTTGTTGATCCTGCGTCTTGTGCGAGGAGCGGCAAAATTATGCTCCACTACAACATTGAGGATCACGACACGGTTGAACTTGAGGGAAGCATCACGCTGGCGGAGTGCTGCTTTCTTTACATGAAGCTTGGTCAGTATTTGAACTCAGAACTTGGAGATGAGGAATGACACATACGACCGAGACATTTGAAATCCCCGGCCTACCCGGATTATGGCGGGAGATCGAGGCTCGGTATGATTATGAGAAAGACAAAAGCCGTTGCCCGAATTGCCACGGTATCGGAATCCCTTGGGCTGGATGGTTTAGTTGCGACACCGCCTGTCACTGCAAGGCCCTGGTGGAAGATGGGCGCGCCTTTGTTCCGGTGGTGGGGCCATGACAACTAAAACGACTCGTAAGAAGAAATCGATCCCTTACGATCAAATGTCCGAAGACGAACAGGAAGATTTTCGAAGGGAGACTTGCCGAATAGTAAAATGCGCAACCCGATTCAAATGTGATGAGGAAGACGATGAAGACTGATCCACATACCACGCCTGCCGTTGTCCGATCTCTCGACGACCTTTTCGCGGAGGCGAGGCGCTATGGACTGATCGACATTTTCGGTTCAGCCGATGGCACCTATTCAGCGAACATCACCTTCTCGACCGTCACCAATACCAAGCTGGAGGCCAGAAGCGGACACGGCCATCCAACACCAAACATGGCCTTGCAATTCGCGATAGATGCGGCGCGTTCGATTGTCACATCGGTAAAGGAGCTGGCCAATGTCTGATTCACAAACGACAATTCCTTGGAAGTCAATCAGCCAATATCATGGCGGCGAAGCTCTGTTCTATTACCCAGAGGTCAAGGGAAGCCAGCACGCTTCGAACGATAGATCGGCGACATGCGACTTCGGCCTGCCGTGGAAAAACAGGAAGCCAACTTACTTCACCTACGTTTTCCCGCCGGAGGAAGCATGACAACTGAAACCACGAAACCGCTAGAAGAATATTCCGATGAGGCCAAAGCACTCGCTCTCGATGTCTGGAGAGCGGGGAACAGACACGGCCCGGACGCAGAACGACAGATGGATATTTTGAAAGTGTGCGCGGAGTATTTGGAGAAGGCCAGGCGTGATGCTCACAAGGCCGGGTTCATAGAGGGATTTGCAAAATGAGTAAACCCCAAACCACACCGCGCTGCCCACACTGTGGCTACACGAAGCAGGATGCAATAATTCACGGAGATCACTGGCTTTGCAAAGGCAGGCAAGACGCTCCTTGGGAAGTCGAAGCGGCATACCAGAACTTGCAACGCGCAGCCGTGAAAAGGAACCCATTCAATGGAGCAATCTGAAACCACAGCCTGCGGCTACTGCGGCTGCATCCACCAGACCAAATGTCCGATGGTGAAGGCTATCGAATATCATCAGGATGGCACAGTGAAGCGCGTCGAGTTTTATTCGGCGTCGGACTACATGCAAAAGGCCGTAGTCGTTCCGGCGCATCAACCGGCGATCACCGAGACAACTTGGGGCGAGCATTGGGGGAAAAATGGCTAATCCACAAACGACCTTTTTCAAAATAAGAGATAAGGTGCGCGATGTTACTTTCTGGATTTTGCTGCCAGTAATTCTTCCGCTAGTTCTGGTTGGGTATACCTTTGGGTATCTTTATGGATATTTTCGAGGAGCTTTTATTTTGGGGAGTGACCCGCATGCCCAATAATCCACAAACGACTGACCTGATCAACAGGCTTCGCGGTCACTATCGCACGCCGATCACCGACGGCCTTGGGCCAGCAGGCGGTGAGGAGCCGGACAACCCGCATGAGCACGTTCGGACATTTCCCGTGCCACCAATCCATAAAGAGGCTGCCGCCGAGATCGAGCGACTGCGCAATGGCATCAAAAAGGTGCTGAATGAGGGAGTGCAGAAAACGGAAGGACCATACTCACCGAAGAACAATAAATGCAAACACGGCAGATACGGCTACGAAGGCTGCGACAATTGCACCGACGAATTTTTGGAGGAGTTGCTCAATGGATAAATCAGAAACCACGGCCTCCCGCATCGAAGAAGCGGCGGAAAACCTTCTTAACGCTATTGAGGGCAAGACCAAGAGTGAAGCCGTGACCATCATCATTGGGTATTCTCGTAAGATTTATAGGGATGCTCGCGCGCATGAACGGGAGGACTTGCATGGCATCGCCAACCAAAACTGAAACGACCAGAGAGGATCGTCATTACGCAACCATCGGTCACACATGGGCATACGTGCCACTGGATAACCAGCTCTATAACCCGTGGGCCAAAGAAGGGATTGAACCGCTCTATATAAGGATGGTCGGAGGCCCGAACGATGGGCGCTGGCTCGTATTTAAGGATCAGAGAGCTTATGACAATTGGGTGCTGGCATGAGTGGGAAAACAGATACGACCTGGCAGACGATGGAAACCGCGCCGAAGGACGGAACGATGGTTCTGCTTTTCAAGCAATCGTCCGGCACAAAGGGTTCGGGATATTGGGATGAGCGCGAACAATTCTGGCGCATCGGCGGCATGTGTTATTTTAACGGTGCCTCTCATTGGGCTCCATACCCGGAGGTGCCAAATGCCTAAACCAGATACGACGCTTAACAACCAACCAAAGGAGAACACCATGAAGAAGATTGTTACCGAAGTTGAAGGCGAAGGATTGGTTAAGCTTCTCGGAGAAACCGTTACGCTGTTCTGCGCCTCATATATCTACACTGGCAAGCTTGTCGGCGTGAATGATAGCTGCGTCCTTCTCGATGACGCAAAAGTCGTTTACGAAACCGGCGCGTTTAACGAGAAGGAATGGAAAGACGCTCAAAAACTCCCCGGCTCCTGGTATATACAATTGGGAATGGTCGAGAGCTTCGGCATCTTGAAGGTGTAGAAATGTACGCCATCAAAAAGAAAAAATATTGGTCGCGGTCGCGGTCGGGGTCGGGGTCGGGGTCGTGGTCGTGGTCGGGGTCGCGGTCGTGGTCGGGGTCGCGGTCGTGGTCGGGGTCGCGGTCGTGGTCGGGGTCGCGGTCGTGGTCGGGGTCGTTATGAAAAATCCACAAACCACACTTGACGACATCACGCTGACAAGTTTTATCGACGCGATCAAACTGGCTGTCGATGGTGGTCATAACAATATTGCCCCTTTGGGAATGTCGGGCGCGAATATATACCTGCACCGGAAAGAGAGCCGTGCGCAGGAAGTGTCGATCCGGCTTTACTGTGGGGATGCAGAACTGTTGATTACGAACGAGAGCAAGGATTTTCTCTTTTATGGGCGCTATGACATTTCTCTTGGCGTCGATTTTGTGGCGAACGAATATTATAGAATCTTTTACCTGCTCAAAGGCAAAATACCGAAAACGAAAGAAGACAGGGAGCCATTAAAGATTCAGGAAAATCCGGAATACTCAATCGGCTTTAAGATGTTGGATAAATATTATGGCCGATAATCCACAAACGACCGCTTGCCGCGCCTGCATGATTATCTTTTGCGTGTTCGTCGCGCCTCTGGTCATGCCATTCATCGCGCTCAACCACCTGCGCCGCAATCTCGGTAGCGCTTTGGGCTACTGGTGGCTCGACATGCGGCAAGAGGTCAATTCGTGGAGGGACGCATGGCCGAAGTGAAACCGCAAGTTAGGAAGCGCCCGACAGGGGAGAAAGAAGTCACTCTTCGTTTTACCATTCATGGCAACATGCTTAGGTGCGACGACGCAGGAGAGATTAGCTGCAACAACTTGGCGGACGATGACATGGCCCTTACTTTTGGGGAGACGCTTGCTGGGTATCTACAGGGGTATTTCTATGACTACAAAAACTGAAACCACGACCGTGAAGCCATTCACCGCCTTTGTAGTGGGAGTGTATTTTGCTTTGCTAACTGGAGCAGTTCTACAGACTGTTGGCCAAACGACTACGTGTAAACCGGAACCCATTACGATGTGGAATGCCGTTGAATATCTGACATGGGTATATGGCGGTGGATTTGCCGGATTTTGCATCGGGAGAAAACTATGACAACAGAAAAGACGACCGATTACGAACGCATCCTCCAAAGTGTGTTGGGGAAATATAACAATACTATCACAGCGGAAGATGGCAGCAAGAGGTTGGAACTCGGCGATTCCGTTTATCTTGAATTTGATTCCGATGAAAACTATACGGGAGCTTATAGCTATGAATGATCCGCATACCACTCTCCCTGCCGTTAATCCAGAATTATTGAAACTCATGCATCTGGCAAATGCGGTTTCATACACGAGGGCAGCCTATGAGTTCTCTCCTTACTCTAAAGAAGAGGCGCTGCGGCTGGCAAAGGAGGAAATGGATGCCTATAAACGATAAAACACAAACGACTGCCAAGCTTGATCTTCAGGCGAAGAAGCACGGTGCACGCTTCCGCACGCAAGATGGCAGGATCGCTACCCTGATCGCCTTCGACCGAAGATTGAAGCGTCCTTATATTTTTCGAGTTGGAGACGAGGTGTGGACACGACGCAGAGATGGAACGCACTGCGCCACATGCGACGGCACCGTTTACCCGGCGATTGTGAGGCAGCTATGAAACCAGAGACCACGAAACGTCTGCCCTCTTGGCGCTTTGGTATTTGCATGAAGCCCGGAAAGATCAACTGCATGCACAAGACTGGAAAGCCTTACTACTATCCGGTGAGCCATGACGACTGAAGCAATCAGCAAAAAACCTAAACTCCTAGAGGCTGGGCACGCAGACAACTTCCAAACGCCGCCTTCAGCACTCGATTGCTTACTTCCCTATCTCAGGCGTGAGTGGCGGATATGGGAGCCAGCATGCGGAAAAGGAAACTTGGTTCGCGCATTTCACGACAACGGATTCCGAGTTACGGGCACCGATATAGATAGCGGAAGCGACTACGACTTCCTAAACATCCCACTCGGCAGCGACTTTTCGCTGATGTGCGATGCCATAATCACGAACCCGCCATTTTCGGTCAAAGAGAAGTTTCTTTCGCGCTGCTATGACTGGCAAATGCCGTTCGCCCTGCTCATGCCAATCACAACCTTCGACAGCCGGGAACGCAGGAAGCTTTTCAGCCGCCATGGTGTTCAGATCATCCTACCAAATGGCCGCATCAACTTTGAAACGCCGAACGGCAAGGGATCGTCAAGCTGGTTTTATACAGCTTGGTTCACGCACGGGCTTAACCTTCCGAAACAGCTAAACTTTCACGGTCTTGAGATGGAGCTTGTATGAAGGAAACACAAACTACGATTGAAAAGCTGAAAGAGATGCGCGAAGAAATGGTGCTAAAGGCCATTTCTTTGAAGCAGATTATCTCTCAACTTGAGATCGCGAATGAAATGGCCGAATCATTAGAAAAGTGCCGGGCGCAATTTGCCTTCTATACGGCCAACCATTTGTCGGCAGGAAAGGCGGATAGGGAAAAGACAAACTCTGAATTTGCCGAATTGTGCCTGTCGGTTTTAATAAAGTGGGAGAAAATAAATGACTGAAACTACTCTCGACGACGATCCGGTTCGCACGATGGCATACAAACGTGGCTTCAATAACGGGCTTGAGGAAGCGGCAAAGATAGTTGATGCCGTAGGCTACTCGGGTGGTCTGAAGAACTGGCAAGCGGCCCAGATGATCCGAGACATGAAGGTCGCGCCATGAAACCAGATACCACAAAGGTTCAAGTTGAGGGGCCGGAATTGAATGAATATGCCGAGCAAACCCTCATGCAGTTCATCGAGGAGTTGACGGAACTGTTGGACAAGATTCCAGCGGCCCATAGAGATCAGGCGACAATCAGAGGTTCTGGGGAATACACCACTTACACCTACGTTGAATACGACCGCCCCGAGACTGACGAAGAAAAAGACAATCGGTTGGAGAGAGAAGCCAGGATGCGAACCGAGAATGAAAAACGGGATAGGGAGCAGCTTGCGAAGCTGAAGGCAAGATATGAAGCCTGAATCTAAAACGACGAAATGGTGGCAAGCAGCCATCGGCTATACTTCGGCAATCCTTCTATTTTGGAAACCGGAGATTTGGCGAGCGTTCATGAAGGGATTTCGCAATGGGTGATACTGGCGCACTGGTGGCAGCGTTCCTAGCCGTATTCGTGTTTGGTGCTTTTTGCGGGATCGCAATTTTTGCCGCTGGATCAAAGTGGGGAAAGCATGACTGACGAATTACAAACGACAATCTCAGAAAGGTTTTGGCGTTGGCTCTACAAGTTTTGTGACCGGCAGATCGCAAATATTTATCTCTATCGTCAGCATGTGAATTTGAAATGCCCGAACTGCAATCAATGGTCACACAATTACGAATATCGCTTCATGTCATCGGACGGAGATTTCGACACCCTGAGATGTGGATGTTGCGGGCAAGAAACTGAATGGCGATGCGAAGGCGGATTTTGGTTCACGAAGAAGGAGTTTCTAAAACATGCAGTCTAAGGATTTACAAACGACGACCAGAACAGCTTCGGATCGGGATACGATCAAGGATACCTTGCTGGGCTGAAAGCCGTTCGGGATTTCATGAGCGGAGATGTCGATGCCTAATTCAGATACCACGGCTAGGGCGTAATGGCAATTCTCAGAAAGCTTACTGAGGTTGAGAGGGAAGCTAAGATCGCAAGCTTGAAGCGTGAGCGTCATTATTTCTTGCAACGCTATGAGTTATCAAAAGAGAGGTGGCAGTTGATGGCTGCGCTTTCGGTTGCAATCGAGATTTTTCATTGGAGGTTCCATGCCCGATAAAACGATAACCACGAACGTAGTCGGCTTTAAGCCAAAAGAAAAAACACATTACGTTAAAATCGCTCGTAATGGAGAAAGGTTCTGGCTGCGAGCGTTGCCCGATGGAATGAGCGGCACGAAATATGGGAAGGTTGATAACCATCTCATTGAGGCGCACCCATATAAATACGGGGACGTAATAGAATACAAACAGGATGAGGTATTAGATGAACAGCGAACCTAAAACCACCACCATTAGCATCGAGAACGCACATCCCTCGGCCCGTCCACTTTCGTGTGCATAATGCTTGCCGGCATGATGGGTTTGGTCTTTCGCCGGGTCAGTCTTGCCTTGCCGTCCGTACTGGCGGATAATGCAATGAAGGCCACTGGGGCCTAGGGGGGGTGCGTTATGCCTGAGCCAATAACGATCGGCGTCTTCGTAGTCGGTGTACTTGTCAAGATCGCCGAAGGCGGCGTAGCCGAGCTCGCCAAAAGCACTGCAAAGCAGGCGTACGCAGCACTCAAGGGCAAGGTTGCGGAATGGGCGGGGGCCAAAGTGGAGGTGCTCGAGGCCGCGCCCGACTCTGAAAAAATTCGGCGAGAGATTGCGGAGGCAATCGATAACCGCGACGGCGCGGAGCAATCGCTGATCAGATCCCTGGCACAAGCTGTGATCGACAAGGAGTCCAGCGGCAGCGGACGCGCCATCGCCCTCGATTTTGGCGACTTGAAGAATGTTGCGGTCACCCTCAAAAAAGTAAGTGCTCAAGGCAACGCCACAGGTGCTCAATTCAGACGGGTTGAAGGCGGCACCATCAATGTCGATGAGGCTTCTGCCGCGAGCAGCGCAAAAAAATAGAGACAGCAGCGATAACTGCCCGCACCGCTGTGCCGAATAACGGGCCCTATTCTGATGCAGGCCGCGACAATGGCGGCCCAAGTGTGGCCGCAACTGGTGTGCTCATAAACGTAGATCAGTCAAGTTCTGCTAATAACACTTCCCAAGACCTAGTAATGAAGCTAATGGGGCCTTTGGCAGAGCGTGCAGGAAAGCACTTGGCAGAAGTTCTGGACCACGGCCTTGCCTCAACTGGGGCTAAGAACGTCGACTCCCATATCGAAAAGGTGAAGGAAGTCTCTGGAATCTCAGAGCCAACATTTACTCCGAAAAAAACTGAGAAACTTGCCGAGTGGGTGACCGAGGCATCTGAGGTAAATGAGCGAGAAAGCCCGGAACTGGCGGCTGCATGGCGGGCAGCACTGGCGGATATATTTAGCGGCAATGACTACGAGTTGCTAGCGATCGCAAAGAAGCTTACCAAAAGAGATATTCAGACCATGATGCGATTACATCACGGTGACGAATTGGATTTTCACGATGCTGGCGACAGGCTTGTGATGCTAGGAATTGCAAAAAGGGTGCCGTTCGGCGGACGCCCATTTAGGCTCTGGGTATTGCTTACACTTACTGTAAGTTTAGTCGCAGTCGCACCTTTTCTCGCTGAGTCAGTAGAGGCTGCGCGTCATGTGAGCGTGAGTCTCGACTCGGACACACCGATTGGCTCAATGATTCGGGCGGCCAAGAGCCTCGGCTTGGCCAGTGGAATCTGCTATGTACTCGGTTCCGTATACTATCTGTTTGCCAATGCGAGCAGGCTTTCTGGCTATCGTCTTAATTATATAGGCGATGAGGTATATTCCAAAATACGACCTTATCTTCCAGATGAACTGAAATGATTCCGGCCGTGAGCAAACCTAAATCCCAGCACCGCAGCAGGTCGGTTGATCTTCCACATCCTCGTAACCGTGGCGCAGTTCGAGCGGGAATGGAGCAATGAGCGCAGCTTGCATGGGCTTATTAAGGCCCGGGAGCGCGGCGTGCGCGGCGGTAGGCTCAAGACCTACACCGATATCGAGATCGCCGCAGCGATGAAGAAGACGAAAGGCAATTACGAAAAGGCCGGGGAGATCATCGGTGCGAAAAAGATCACGATGATTCGGCGTTGGAAGAAGATGCCAGGAAAGTTAAAGCTAGGCGTGAAGACGAAATAAAGTTGCCGAAAATAGCAATAGTATTGCTCCGATTGTAACTATTTATTGTAGTCCAAAGGACTATACTCCTAGCTATACAGTCCTTATGGACACCTCGGCTACGGAGATGACTATGGCTACCCAAGAAAACAATACGGTCAAAAGGACCTTCCAGATACCAGCGGAAAATCTCACCATCTTTCTCGGCAAGATCGACGAACTGAATCGCCGCGCCAAGCGCATGAAGCAGCAACCCATCACTATCACGCGCGGACCTGTCGCCAACGCGGTTCGCATGATCTCCACCAAAGTCTATGGCGCGTTCGGCCAGACCGAATGGCGCGACAAGCCAGTCACCGTCGAGTTGCATGAGATCACCGTTGAAGGTCAATCGCCCCAGATCACCGGCTGGACGCTCGTCTCGCGCCTCCAATACATCGATGGCTCCATTCTTGCCCATAGCGTCCCCGGCGAGACGTGTCCGGCAAAATACCGCGATGATTGGTCCAAGCGTTGCGACCATTGCAACACCAATCGCACCCGCAAGGATATGTTCATCGTCCGTGATGAGGCCGGAAAGCACATCTGTGTCGGGCGCAACTGCGTCAAGGATTTTACCGGCCATGTCTCACCGAACGAGCTGGCTTTCGCTGCTGAATGGCTGCACTCTGTTTCCGAACTCGGCAACGAGGACAACGATATTTACAGTGGCGGCGAAGATGCCCGCCTCCAACTCACCGACCTTCTGGCCTGTGCTGCTTGCGCCATCCGTAACATCGGCTGGGTAAGCAAGAAAGCAGCCGACCAGAACGGAACGAAGCCCACTGTCACGATTGCCATGACGCTTTTGTGCGGTAAGCAGCCCGAGGGGGTGAGTGTCGAATTGATCGTTGACGACAAGGACCAGGCCATGGCGGAAGCCGCCATCGAATGGGCCAAGCAGATCAACCCTCTTGGCGATAACGACTACCTGCTTAACCTCCGCTCAATCGCGCAGAAGATCATCATCTCCGGAAGGATTTCCGGTCTCGCGGTTTCGCTCGTGTCTGCCTACCAACGCGAGATTGGCATCGTTGCTGCCCGCAAGAAGATGGCGGAAGAAAGCCGCCACGTTGGGGAAGTCGGCAGCCGGGATCGATTCAACCTGACGGTCGAGAAGATCATCGACATCATTGGTCACTACGGCATGTCTCACATCCACCTTTTCCGCGATGACCATGGCAACGTCATGAAGTGGAAGTCGTCGCGGGAGCGCCTCGATACTGGCAAAACCTATCAGGTCAAAGGCACGATCAAGTCCCACGACCTATACGCAGACATCAAGCAAACCTGCCTGAGCCGGTGTGTGTGCGTGGAGGCCGCGAGATGAGGCCACGCGAGATACGTGCCCTGCGGCTTTCCCTGGACCTGTCACAGCCAGAATTTCTGGAGAGGCTTGGCATAAAATCGGCTCGTTCGGCAGCAGCACGGCAGATGGTCAGTCGATGGGAGCGCGGAGAGCGAAACCCGTCAGCAGCAGCTACCGCCCTTATCGAGCAGCTTCGCGACAAGACGGCACGGAGGAGAGCAACGGCATGATCGAATTTGACCCAAAGCGGACTCTACCCAACCTGAGCCGATGTCCGTTCTGTGGTGGTGATGCTCATTGGAATTACAGCTCAGGCGTGGCGTCCGGCGTCTCCTGCATCGAAATGGGTTGCCGGGCCAATGTTTCGTTCCACACGATGCGCAGCGAGACGCCGGAGGAAATTGCCAACCACTGGAATACGAGGTTTGTCCGTGTCCAAGCCTGATTCACAAACCACAATAGATCGAGTTGATGCCATGCTCGATGATATGTTCAAGGTCGATGGGCCAGAACTTATGCAGCTTTCCCTCGGTGACTTCCGAAAACTTTGCTGGAAAGAGGATGCTTGCGGAGAATTTATCGCGGCGACAGCGACGATGGATGATATGACGGTGATCCAGGTCTCCAAAGAAAATGGGCCGAGCGTTTTAATTGATCCTGACGGTCATCCGCTGAGGTTCGCATGAACAATCCACAAACCACGAAGGTCACTCACATAGCCTTGGTCGATTCTCCGCCTGACCCGAACTGTGTTTGGGAAATGCCAAAGTCGGGAGACGGCATAACTTGGTCTCGCTGCACCAAGTGTGGTGAAATTAACATGGATGCGAACAAGTCGGTTGAATGTAAATGCCAACAGTTAGAAGTAGCGAAGTCGCTTAAGCGGTGCCCGTTCTGCAATGGAACGCCTGCGCTTTCAACTGAAACGAAGAAATTCCGGTCAGGTGGAAACGGAAAGGTCCATCAGATATTTTGCATGAACTGCTTTGCGGTGATTGATTCTCTTCACAGCTTCGGTGATGCCGCTGAGGCATGGAACAAGAGGGTAACATGACACAACTTGCGTTAAAGCAGTGCCCATTCTGCGGCGGACATGCGGTCATAAGACCCAGTCGGGAGCGCCTATCTCGGCCCGTTCAAGTGTTTTGCTCCAGCCCTTGAGCCGGAGCGTGGCCTCTTTCTTATCAGCCGTTCGAAGAGAACGTCGATGCTCGCGCCCGGCAAGTCGGACACGGCCCCAGTATACGTCGCCGCGCTTGTAAAGGTGCCCACTGGCCTTCGACATGCCTCGCGTTCCGCTTTGCGAACCCATGCACTAATCTGGAGAGGGTCGAATGTCCACACGCCTCCGATTTTTCCAGCACCCGGTATTTTCCCAGATGTGGCCATGTTCTGAATTTGGCGGGTCGATAAGCTGGTAATGCGGGCGACCTCGGAGGATCGAATGCGGGCAGGCAAGATATCCATGTAAGCCAAGGCTTTCTGCCGTATTCGGCAATAATATTGCTTTTTGTTTGGATACTACATCATCTTCATTGACTGTTCATAATTATAGCATAATATATGCCCTATGCAACACAAATATGCACAAATATTGAAGGCACATCGGTTCATATCCGGGCAGGAACAAAAGGAACTTGCTCGTGATATCGGTCTTACTCAGCCAGAAATTTCTAAGATCGAGCGCGGCCTAATGCCATCCGCAGCCGCACGAGATAAGATCATTGATTGGATGGACGGGAAACGACCATGAATAAGAAAACCATCGAAGGCATAATTGGCTTCATCGCCATATTCGCAATCCCGATCGCTCTGTGGTGTTGGATCGTCATGCATGCGAGGCCGGTATGATCGTCTCTCTCATTCCGCGCCGCCTTCACCAACTTAATATTGACCTTACTTCATTATATGAAGCAGAGAAATTCCTAACCGATTTAGCAGTGCAGAAGTATTTCGAACGGCAGCTTTTCAAAGGGAGGATAAAATGCAACCTACGGCAGACGGATATATCCATCAAAGCAGACTGGATGACGCTTTCGAAGAATACGAAGCCTTCGTCCAGTCAGCTTTCCTCGCGCTTGTTCTCACAACACTCAAGCGCGACCTCACGAATGAGGAAACCCATTTGTTGCAACGATCAGCAGAATTGACGGCTGGCTATGACGGAAACTACCGAGGAGCGGACATTCAAGGTTAAGGCTGGGAAAGTCACCCGGCATTTTCAGCAACTCGACATCGAGGATGCCTTGCGGCGAAATCCCGCTTTCAAAGAAATTCCTGAGGAGCAGCCAACCGTCAGTCCTGATCGCACGCCCCACTGGAAAACCCAGCTCCGCGACAACGGACGGTTCTCCAGCAAGGAAAGCCAGAAGCGGACGAAGGCCAAAATCAAGGCGACTACCAAATCCCTTCGTCAGGATGTTCAACATGAGAGGCGCAGCAGAGATTGGCGAGACGACATTGGCGAGTTGATATTCGTTTGCGGGGCATTCGTCCTATTCCTGTGGATTGTGGCCGGTGGGATCGGGGGAACAGCCGCCATCGTCTCAGCCCTGAATTTCTGGCAGAGGCTAGGGCAATGAGGTTGGCATTCATCCTCCTGCTAGCTCTGATTGCCTGCTCCGGCCAGACCAGCGTTTACGGCGATTACAACGACACCATGCGCGGCACCTGCTCGGCTCAAGGTGCGCAGCCTGTGACACATTACAGCCATGGTGGGTGGACGAGCGATTGCAGCGAGGCACTGCCCGAATGAGTGAGATCAAGTCGATTGCGTATGCGTCCTTACGTTCAATCGCATATAGCTATTACGGGCGGCTTGAACCTGTTTCTTCGTTAAGCCCAACAACAGGTTAGGTATTTTGCGGCTGTGAACTCCCGGAGAGTTTGCGTTCATGCACAGCGGGTCACTAGATGATTGCTTGATGAGAGTCGATTCCAATCGACGCGCTTGTTTCATGCCAACGACCTCTAAAAGAATATGGCGTTCCAGTCTGACTTTAACGATTGACATCAGAAGCGGCCATATACCGCTTCCCCTATAACCAACAGGAAGTGTATTTTTCGGGTAGCACCCGATATAAAATTGGCCAGTAACCGACCGACGAGCACAATAGACGACGTATGATGAATGTCTCGGCTTCGGGCCAACTCTACCACTCATTTTGTGGCCTGCCGTAGGAGTGCGCGGACGAATTGGGAGATGTTTTCGAAGCCCTTGGCTTTGGCCTTCTCCTCGCCCTTCTTATACAGCGCCAGAGGCACAATAACTGAGAGGGTCTTACTAGTCTCGGTATCCATGTTATACCATCATATTTAATTGTTGACTGTTCGAATATATATGATATCGTAATATCAATCAAGTGATTCGCCGCAAGGCCAACTAAGCAAGAGGAGAAACCTCATGACAGACGCCATCGACGTGATGATGAACGCCCTAGACCGCACAGAAGCAGCGCTGCACAATCCTGTGATCGACCTTGCCGCAGAAGCGCGGAAACGGCGCATCGCCAGCAAGATCAAGTTTCATCACATGGTGGAGGTTGGCGACCGGGTGTTTATCAGCCACAGCCGCCAAGCTGGCGTGATCCGCGATCTTCTCATCATCACAAAGGATGCAGACGCGCCCGACAGCACCAGCTACGGCAAGTTTCTCGTGGAGCTTGATAGCGGCCTGATGGTCAAAGAGCATCCCGAACACGTTCAGAAATCGGTGCGGTCATGAGTTGCGTTTGCTGCAAATCCTGTGGTGTTTGGGTTGACAGCGACGACACCATAGATGGCGCATGGGACAAGGATAAACCATTCGGTTGGAAATGTGAGAATTGCCTTGCCGATGATGGAGAGAAGGCCGACGAGCAAGGCTATCGCGTGCCAGACCCGGAAGCCACCATCGATGCTCAATGTGTGAAAGGCGCGTTCTACCTCATGGAAGCAATCAATGGTCGTGAGGGAAGCCCAGAAGGCAAAGCAGCACTGAAGGAAATTCTGCAAGCAGCGGCTGAGCGACAGAAGCAACCGTAACCCAAAACCGGCACCCAAGCCGGAGAAACTAGAATGCCGTCGGAGGCTCGTGGTCGGCAGGTGCTATTGGACAGCAAGGATGCGGCTACGGCCCCTGCCGCTCCGGCTGGTCAAGCTTCTGCCCAAGCCCATGGCGAGGCCATTGCGGCCAGAGCGGACAGATTATATGCGATCAGGGTTGCCAAGCGGGCAGTGGGTGGGGAAGTATGAGAGTATTGCCAAAGTAGTATAGAGTATTGTAATCTCATGGGGCATGACGGCCAAGAAACTACGACCATGGCGAGCCCGCCCAATCCCTACACCTCTAGATCAACATATAATAGATCGGTTTTGGTCTTGCGTTGATAAAGGGGGTGACTGCTGGCTTTGGACCTCAGGCACTTGGCCAACTGGATATGGTCGATTTTATGTTGATAAACAACAGTATTTCTCTCAACGCATTTCTTACGCGCTCACACATGGATCATGTCCACCTGATAAAATGGTCTGCCATAAGTGCGACAATCCACCTTGCGTAAACCCGGATCATCTGTTCCTCGGCAGCGGGTTCGACAACATGAGGGATATGGTTTCGAAGGGACGAGTAGCCCGTGGAGGAAACCATGGAGAATGGGTTTCGGGCGAAAAGAACCACAGGGCCAAACTGGTAGCCTCACAAATCGTTGAAATAAGGCGGCTGCGGGCAGCGGGCGCGGAATGTAAGGACATTGCCAAAAAGTTCGGCATCCATAGGACGAATGTTTCCTTGATAGCGAATGGCCAGCGCTGGAAGCACATCGTCTAACAGACGGACTTTGACACTAGCCAGCACAGAGGGGGGAATTCGGGCTATGATGACTTCGAAAACTAGTAGATGTAGACAACGAACTTACTGATCTAAGCCATTGATACGCCTGAGGTTTTGTAAACCGCCAACGTGGGTTCGATTCCCTCACCCGGCACCAATATCTGGCTTATTTCCGCCATTCTTTCCCCGCATGCAGCGCATAGACCGCATAGACTGTGCCGGGTTCGGGCACAAGATAAGGAACATTCCCACTAACAATGGGATTAAACTAACACCGCAGAAAATCCCGATAATGCCCGCAATCCCGCATCGGCTCTGCCTTCTGGCTCCAGATGCGCTCGTGCTGAAGACAGAGGCCGTCGCGGCGGGGTTGGCGCTTGCAGGGTGTCCCCTTGGAGGTGGTGGCGACGCAGCGCTCGGTCATGCCGTCAATCCAATCGCCATCTCGACCCCGGCCTCTATGTCGGCCCCGCTCACGTAATCTCCCCCGTTTTCGAAGCGGAAGACACTGGCGAGAAGCTTGGCCAAGTTTCCAGAATCTTGCACATTGTATTGATTATTTGGATCGACACCGCAATCTGCAGCGACAAAATTTGCATAGGCGTTGGTGGGGTTGGCATCCGCAGGGGGTGCCCAGCGGTTGATATATTGCGCGACCGTCGATAGGCCGTGAGACAGACTATATTCGAGGAAGATGCGGGCTGCGGCCCGGACGCCATATTTGACATTTGAAAACTCCTCGAACTGGTCATCTGAAGATGGGACGATCTTGCCCAGCCACGGTGCTGCGCTGATCCTGATGTTTCCGGGGTTGGAAAGTCGGATGCCTCTTGGAAGCGTTTCGTCTTTCATCTTTTCAACTCCCCCGCCCGTTTGCCAAACACCTTCTTGAAGAACTCCTTGGCGTTCTTGCGCTCGGTTTTGGTCTGTCCCTCGGAAAGAATGCGGAAAATCTTCTGTATGTCCTTGCTCTTTTTAGCCATGCGTCAAGTTCTCAGCAGCATTCACTAGGTCGCGCCGGTCTTTCCCTAATGGCGTCAAGACGTACTCTCTCGGAACGCTTCCGGGACGCCACGGCAAGGACGCAATAAGCTTTTGCTCGACCATGTTGGCAAACAGATATTCATTGCGGACGAAGGCGCGATCCATGATTTGGCGTTTGGTCAGGATTTCGCTTTCTTCCTTAAAAGAGAGCAGCATTGCGGCGCGGTCGGGGTTCATGGTGTCAACCTCATCTGCCGCGCTAGATGCCCTCGAATATCTGCCGGTAGCCTTGGCGCAACCCGGATTGGCGGCAACTCGGATTTAACAAAAAGATTGACGACTTCACGGACAGACTTCCAGAATTTCGTTTTCATAGCGGTTATCCTTCTAGCGAGTTGAGTTTGGGAAGGGCGCTGCGGGCGATTGGGTGGAAAGGCTTTAGCGGTTCTTTCCCGGCACCGCGCCGCTCAAGCGTTGCGTGCTTCATGCCCTGTGAAATCTCGCCGTTTCCGATCAGCGAAGAGAGATACCTGAAACGCGCTGCCGTCATGGGCGGCGGTGTTGGCGTTTCCTTTGGGAGCGGCGCACCCATAAATTCATTGTTTGCAAGTGTCATGGCTCTACTCCCTGCAATAGTCGAAGCGCCTGAAAAAGCTGGTGCTGCCGTGTTGGGTTAAATGGCGTGTGGTTCATAATAAGATGCGCTCGCATATTCGTAATCTCATGCTGCACTAGATCGAGAATGTCGGCGTCTACTGCTATGCGCAAATCCAGTTGTTCGCGTTCTGGCGTCATAACGTCTTTCCCATTCATGCCTCCGGTTGAATGAGTAGTGCTGCCGAGGCTCGCATGAGGCGGGCGCGTTCGTTCGGCTCAAGGGGCTTATCTGTGACCAATAGGCGGCGCATCGTCTCTTCGGCTGCGGCAAGCACACTGTCACAGAGCCACATATCTGCCGCAGTTTTGATTTTCTCTTGCGGGTTGGGGATGACGGTTTCGCTCCGGCGAACTGTTACAAGCTGATGAGCAGCACGCACATCAGCGAGGGAGATGATCTGAGCCTCAGGCATCGAGGGTTATCCCGGCTGCTTTGGCAATTTTCTTTGCGACATTAACGCTGTCTAATATTTGTGGGACTGTGATGCATGGACGATCAGGGGCCTTGAATATGAAATGGCTCGTGCTTCGTCTTGCCAAAACATACCCGGCGCTCTCAAGGGCCTCTACAACAGGCTTGATGAAATGCCCACGGGCACCGCCGGTTTTCAAATGGGGCCTCCAAACTTAAACGCGTCCTTAAATCTGTACTTGGGAATGTCGTTGAATTTCGGCTTCATGCCATCCAACAGCTTCTTATCTGTCACTTGCTTGGCTGCGGCCTTGGCGTCCTCTACCTGCTTTTTCTCGGCGGCACGGGCATTGGCCTTGTGGGCATTCGAGAAAACATCAGCCATCGATGAGCCATTTTAAAATGAAGCCGCCGCCAATCAGGAAGGCGAACCAAAGTGCAGCCTCGAAAAATGATACTTTCTTGGTTCTCGCTGGCATTTCAATCGATGCTCCGTATCAGCAAAATCACGATAACCACCAGAAGAACAATCGCTCCCCAGCAAACTCGACCCGAGAGCTTGCTACTCATAGCTCACTCCCGTCAGTCTGAATGAGGGTCTGTTCTTCAGGCACCGCGCCATCATCCAAACACATGCCGGAAATGTAACCTAAGCATTTTGACGGTTCGACCACACGGCTGCGCGGTGGAACGACCACCAAGATAATTATGACCAATGCGCAAGTAAGATACCGCACGTTCACCGCCTGAGGTTACTGCACCCCGCCGTCATTAGGTTGTTCGAAATTGTGAACAGCAGTCTTGAAGGACTCGCGGAAATACGCGCCGAGGGTGATGAGAAGAACCAACGCCAATGCGCCAATCAGGATTTGTTCTGTTATGGTTGTTTTCATCCCGCGCCGCCGTTCTTGGAGTCGGGATAGGTGTATTCGGCCTTCAGACTACCGAGAAAGTCTTCAGTGGCAGCAAGGGCTTCAAACTCAAGCTTTTGGGCTTCGTTGATAACACCCTTGTCCTTCGCTAACTGCAGGAGCAGAGGGATCGCAGTCTCAAGTGCGAATGTAGCCAGCGGCGGCATTCACGGAGTGCCAGCCGGAGTGGCAGATGCATCTGGCGTAGGGCTTGCTGCGGGCTTTAGGGCGTTTGCAGCGAGGTTCAATGCCGACATTACCTCTTGCTGCGAAAAGGCCAATTCCTGAGCTTGTGCCTTGGCATAGACATCCTTGCCAGCAGCTACGAACGAGGCCGTCGTAAATCCGCCAGCGGCTACATCGACGGCTGCGGTTTCGACCAAGCCAGTTAAAATCGCACCTTCTGCTGTTTTAGCCTTGGCAACGAAATCGCGGAGCCATACAGGCATCCCGCTCCACCAATCCGTCAAACGCTTCTCAACACCAGCAGCATCGAGGTTCTTAATGTCTTGCAGGATAAGTTCGATGCTCATAGGATTTCGCTTTCTAAGATGTGGGTTGATCGGGCTTCTTCGGAACGATGACAGCCACGGTTTCCGGCTGAGCGATAAGTCGGTGAACAAAACTGTAGACTGGCGCCAGGACAGCCATTATGGCCGCAACACCGTTTATGATTGAAAGCGCTCCATCGGCTGCCTGGTTTACGCCTTGCGCGATCTGCTGCTGAGAATTTGGGTCAACCTGATGGCCACTCATCAGGGAATAGGCGACAAAGCCCGCACAAACAAATCCGACAACATTCCCACGCACAACGTTGGATTTCACGAGTGCAGTTAGATTGATGTTTTTCCAGTCAAGGCCGCTCATGGTCGCTCCGCATAAAGATTATATGCACAATTGCTAGTTGCGTACAATAGCCGCAATCACTTTCCCTTCCTCAGTAACTCCCTGATATCCCTCAGGGCCTCTGTAGTCGCCTCTTGCTGATCGCCCATTTTCGTCATTGTGAGCAGCATGTTTTGTTGAATTGTCTGCATTTTATCGATGTGATCGTCCTGAGCCTTGCGGGACTCGCTAAAGGACGCGAACCGCTCATCGGTCCGAGCCCTGTCGGCATTAACTTGGGTGTAAAATGCCGAGCCGAACCAGATTACGGCTACAAGCTGTGTGAAATTGATGAAGGTCGCCGGGCCAACCTTCTTATCGAGGCCCCATTTCTTGCCGCTGGCATCTTCGACTTGCTGCCGTTTTGCCATTTTTACCATCCGTTAGCCAAAGCAATCTGACATGTGTTTTTAGTGCCTTCCTTGACACAGACAAGGCGAAGATTGGGAATAAGCGCGACAGCCTCAAAAATCATGGCTATGAAAACGGCGAGGCTGATGAGGAAGAGGGCGAGCTTCATTGCCCGTACCTCACTTGGGGGTAAGGTTGGACGGGGGCATGAGCCTGAAATGCCGGACTACCGTTCACGGTTTGCGCGTAATGTGATGGCCCCCAATCAGGCTCGGCAGTTCCGATTCCAAGGAGAGGGGTGTAAACCAGCAGACTTGTAGGGCTTACCTCCAAAGGACTGGAGCCTTGTGCAACAGCCGTGATTTCATTGGCTGAAAGAACGCGGTTCCATACTGCAAATTCTGCCATTCCCGCATTTACCGTCTGAGAACTTCCCGTTAGTTGACCTATTCTATAATTAGCTGTTGGATTGGGAGTAAATGCGCCGTGAGTGCCTACGGAAACGGCATTTGCATAAACCGTCTCGCCTGCAGAGGAATAAGTAAAAACTAAATTTACCCATTTCCCGCTTGTAAATACGCCAGTATCAGAAACTATTACGCGGTTTTCCGGGCTAACGAATCCACAATAAATTTTGTTATCGCTAAATCTTTGGCAAGAAGGTTCGAAGGTTGTCCCAAATGTCCAGAACTCACGAACCGAGCTATCGCCTGAGTTCCAGTTCGGTCTAATCCATACAGAAATCGTTCCTGCCGATGGTGCGGTTAGCCCGGAAGAGGATATATTTTGGCTGTTGGTAACGAAGGCACGCGCCGCCCAAGCCGAGGCTGGCACTAGACACAATATCAAAGCGAGGATTAGGAAACGCTTCATGGCGCAGGCCCCTCAGTCGGAGCAGGCGCAGGCGGCGGCTCACGGTAAGGAAGGAACCAGCTTGCTGCGGCTGCAATCTGATCTGATGAAAGCGACGCTAGTTCGCCTGTCAAACCAGCCTTGATTGCTGCAATAAACGGAGTTGGATCAGTAGTCCCAAGCGGGAGATTTTGATCGAGGATTTCAGCGAAGGATACAAGATCAGTCGATTGAACGTGCGCAGTCGCGTTCGTTTGCACGAACAGAAAGTCATCAAGAAGCTGGCCCGTTTTAGTAAAGTCGATGGTCATAGTTAACGCCATTCCATTATCAGATTCGTCGAGAGTATTTGCGCCAGCGTGTAGCCAGAAGGCGTGAAGGTTACAGCTCCCGCAATGATATGATCAGCGACCGGGGTTGCAGTCAGAGGTGTGCATGTCTGCACATAGTTGTCAGCCGCGGTCCAAGTGATGCTTGTCCCGGTTTCCGAGTTAAAGACAGTTGCGCCCACGCTTGCGGTATTGTTGACGGCAATGTCAGCATCGCTCACGGTGTATTTGACCGCGCCGCTAGTGGCATTCGCTTGTTGAAGCGTACAGAGATTGAGGGTTCCTGTGGCAGGAAGAGTTGGCGGCATCTTGAAGCGGTAGCGAAGACTTGCCGTGGTCGTCATGCTGGCTGCCGTTCCCCAGCTCGGAGAACCAACCGCAACTGCGCCCGTCGCTGTGCTGTCGAAATATGTATAGGGAAAGACCGTTCCGCTTGTGTCGGTTGTGGTAACACTGAGAGGCTGAAGCACGGGCGTGAACGCTGCGCCGCAGCCAACACAAGTGCCAGTCACTGTTAAATTCCCGGTTGTCGTCGTTCCGGAAATAGCGGCATTCGTCGCTTTGAGAGTTGTCGTATTATCCGTTGTGCTTGTGATTGTCGTAACCAGCGCATTGCCGCCAAGGATCTGAGCCGAGCTAAGCGTGGTCGTGCCCGTCAGGCTGGCGTTCGAGCCGTTGATCGTTGCGCCCGTGACTGTGGTGGCCGTGAGTGTGGTCAGCGTGGCATTACCAGCGCCAATCTGAGCCGTGCCGAGCGTGGTCGTGCCGGAGAGCGAGGCGTTGCCATTGACCGTTAGTGACGTTGATGTAAGGCCGAGCGAACTCAGGAGGCCGGTCGATGGGTTGTAGGTAAGGGGCGAAGCAGGATCGACATAGATCGTACTAACGGATGCCCCGGTTCCGGTTGAGAATAACGGCTGAAAGTTTGTGTTGCCGCTTGTGGCCGTAACGGCAAGAGAACCTCCGCCCGAGGATGTTGCGCTTAGAACGCCAGTATTTGAAACCGCGAGACCGCTGCCGACAACAACGCCACCCAACCTCGTGGTTGTCGCATTCAATAACGAATATGAGCCAGTTGTGGTGATTGTGGCGGGAGAAGCGGACAGGCCTGTTCCTGCCGTAAGGCTTGTTACAGATCCCGAACCACCCCCACCTCCTCCCGGAGAAGGACCAACCGTCTGGGCATCAGCCGTTGCCGCAAAACCTAGCCCTGCCAGGAGCGCAAATGTGGCGAGTAAGGCTCTCATGGAAATCCCCTATTGGAAATTGGCAGCAAAAGCGTCCCCGGATGTGCCTGTGATGCAAACTTCGTCGTTCAGAACAATTGTTCCGACGTTGCAATTCATCGACTGGCCGGGGATGAGCGTAAATGACCCTGCTTTTGTCGCCGCAGAACAATTGGCGCTGTTCGTGGCGTCGAAATAAACCCACATCGTATCCGTGCTAGTATTCGTGCCTTGATTTTGGATAGCGCAGCCACTGCGGGCGCCGTTCTTGACCTGAATAGTCTGGAAAGTTCCAGTCGACGCTATGGTGGTGGATAGATTGCCGCTCGGGAGTGCGAGAGGAGACACATAAGCCGCCGCCAAGGCGGGCGCGCACACGAAAAGACACAAGAGGCCGAGAAGAATGCGCATGACGACTTCCTCGATGAAGATCGACTGCGCAATCAGCCGTGGAAGGGCCTAGTAACCCTGCCGCATTATATAGATATACTTGAGCCCGTTCAATCTCCGTTTGCTCCGGGTTATACGCCGTCTTTATGCACCGGCTGGGGATACCCATCATCATCGTAGCATTTAAGACCAGCGAGGCCGCAGAGCGGGAACTCTATGCCGGCGGCGTTCATATATTCAACTGCGAATGCTAAGCCGAGGAACCCCACAAATGGCAAGAATGCGGGGCCGCCTGAGCCAGCCACGCCAGCGTAATAATCAGGTGGATACACAACCTGAGCTTCAGATTTCAGGGGTGCAAACGCCAATAGGGCAACTACACTCAACACCAGAAGTTTCTTCATGCTTCGTCTCCTTCTTCTTGGCGCGAAACCGTCGCGCGCGGCCTTTAGTGACAACATGTGGCAACTGCATTGACGGAACCACCACCACTTTTTGCTGTGCAGACGTTCGAGCCGCTATCCCATGCACCAATGCATGTGTTGCCGTTGGGATTACAGCCACATCCAGAAAGCGTATATCCGCCCGCGCAGGTGGCGGTGTCAGTTGACGAGCCCGCGCCGGTCACTTGCGTGCAGCTCGTAAAGCCGGTTGAGAGAACGGAGCCGTTCACATAGAGGGTTGGAAGATTAAGAGTTCCAGGGCCTTTGTCGCCACCGGTCGGAGAGCCAATGGTTACGCCACCGTCGTTCCCGATTGCCACTGCTCCAGACCCACTTGTGGATAAAAGCAGTGCATTTGCAGTGGGTGAGGAAAGGCCGTTTACCGGCGCAGCCGAGGTTGACGTGATGCCGATGGCTCCGCCGACATCCAGATAATCTGCGGGTGTTGTATTGTTAATCCCTACTTTGCTGGAGGCAGTCACATACAGAGCATCATTCCCATTAGCTTCGAGAGCAACAGCGTTCGTGGCAGGCGAATGAAGGCCTGTTTTACCAGCTGATGTCGCCTGCGTGGTGCCGAGGTAGTAGGCCTGAGCCGAAGGCGTCGAGGTATAAGATGGTGTCGCGGACCCGCTTGTACCGTTATTGAGGATAGACCACTCCCCGG
>Ga0265336_10000092_pt1 | contig 69311 bp, 105 predicted proteins | sample 42119metaG_FD_193583 | JGI IMG/M metagenome (GOLD analysis project Ga0265336, IMG submission 193583) | Rhizosphere microbial communities from Carex aquatilis grown in University of Washington, Seatle, WA, United States - 4-21-19 metaG | ecosystem: Host-associated > Plants > Roots > Rhizosphere...
GCCTGGGCCAGTGTCACCTGCATCTTCTTGTCGTCCAGATATGCTGCCATCCCCGACCAGCGAGCTCGCTGCGGAATTGATCTCCCGCCGTTGGGGACGTTCGGGGTAGGCCAGTTCACCTGATGGGCCAGCATCACCTGCACCGATCTCCCTGGTCTGCCCCACTCCCCCGATGGATGATGATCTCGTGAGGTAGGTGTCCGCCACTGCGTTTCGGCTTCGGATGGCGACACACCACCATCGTTTTCGTTCGTGGGGAGCGCCAACTGCGGAAGCTGGAATAATTCGCCATTGAGCGTCATACCCCAACGCGGTAAGGTCTGCAATGACTCGTTCTCCATCCCGACCAGTGATTGCTGCAACGTTTTCCAGGAACACGACTCTGGGTCGAATCTCGCCAATAATACGGGCAAACTCGATCCAGAGACCTGAGCGCGTGCCTTCTTTGATCCCCGCGCGTTTCCCTGCGTTGGAGATGTCGGTGCAGGGGAACCCTCCGACCAAAGCGGTAACTGGTTCAAGGTTATGACTTCCGACTTCTTTGACATCACTGAACACCTTTGCGTTAGGCCAGTATTCTGGCGCATGTTTTTGAAGAATCTTCTGGCAAAATGGATCGATCTCTACCTGCCAGCGGATGTCGAATCCCGCGAGGCTGAATGCTAAGTCAATGCCACCTATACCAGAAAATAGGCTACCAACTGTGTACATTGGGACCCCATCCTTTCGGCTTGCCTTTAGCGTGCATCCTTGAATGCTGCGGAGTGCAATAATTTCGCTTTGAGAATGCGGACGGAGTTTCCCATCCATTAGTTCTGAGTTTGCGCGTTAATCGTTCTCCGCAATAGAGGCAGAATTTTTCTTCTACCTCACGCATTGGGTTGTGAAGTCTTGTATGATCGGGCGTTGGAAGACATTCAAAATTAGAAAGCTCATTGTGCTGCTTGTTTTCGTCTTTGTGGTGAATATCATAGCCGTCGGGAATTGGTCCATTGAAGAATTCCCACATATCACGATGCATCAGTGTTCGTTCGCCATCTGTTCGACGGTAGTAACCGAGAATGTTTACAGTGTATTGAGCGCCATTAAACTCAACAGTTTCGAGTCGCATCTTTGAACGAAGCGGGAAGTTTCGACTGGCAAACATGCCGTAAACGGCTGTGCGCGAAACCCCGAAGCGTTTTCCTACTTCGGATAAGCTCAGCCCTGATTGATATGCAGCATACAATTCTGCTGCGCGTTCGTCCTTTCGCTGTCCCATTACGCTTGCACCTCGACAGGGATTTCATAGACCACGAACCGATAGCATTTACCAGCCATCAATGCCGCAATCTGCTCAGCCGTGTGACCGATAAACGTGAAGCCCAGTGCGGGATCATCATCCTTATAGGACTCTTCAAATGTGCCCTCAAACACTGCCGCAGGCTTGCTGCGTTTACTACGGGCGCGTGCCGCTTTGACGTTATCGCGCATCCGCTGTATGCGTTCGCCTTCTTTGATGATGGTCGACTCGGTGACGTTCTCTGCCGTAACAGGTGCATTCACACCTCTGTTCAAATCGACACTTTCCATTACCTTTGCTTCGGTCAGGGTCTGCACGCTGCTTTTGACCCATGAGCCAGATGGCTGGTCCTCTCCGCTGGCAGTTTGTGCGCCCAGCCATGCGGCAGCCAGTTCAACCGGGTCAGAGAATTTCAATTCACGAGTCTGGCGTTCGTTGTCTGGCAGCACCGTGATCCCCGGCTGCTGGGCCAGCGTATCGACAATGCCCACATGCCGGATGAGTTGAGCGGCACGCTTTGCGCCACGGGCAATTTTTACCTGGCGTGCTGCCAGAAAAGCCTCAAATGTGTCGAAGCCTTTGATGCGGTACAACTGACCATCTGAGATAGTCTTGAGCGCACGGATCGAAGCAAGAAAAGCCGACTCGTTTTCGTTGAGCACCTTTTCGCAATCGGTGAACGTCTTCCGCTGTTCGTCCGTGAACGTGGTAATAATCTGGGTATCCATTTGAGATTCCTATGCTGCGTCGATTTTCTCGGCAGGCTTCGCTGGACTATCTGGAATTTCTAGCATCAATTGGTCGGATACAGGTCTTGGCTGAGCAATGGGCCTACCTGCCAGAAACGCTTGGACTTCGGGAGAGATAATCAGGTCTTTCATATAAACAGGTCGTCGAAGCACCAAACCTGCCAGAGTGCGTGCGCGACTGATGGCAACATACGTCTGTCCAGCAGCAAAAGCCTTGTGACCCAGATCGACAATAACACGGCTCAGGGACAACCCCTGCGCTTTATGGATCGTAATGGCAGCAGCGAGCTTGAGCGGAATCTGGATGAACTGGCCTTTGACATGCTTAACGATCTTTCTTTCTTTCCTGTCATAATCGTAAGTAATCTGATCCCAGGTTGCTTTGCTGACCTCGACTTCAAACTGACTCTCGCCTTCCTCGTTAGTAATCTCGACTTTGAGCGGCTTAACCGAGGTGATACGCCCCATCGTGCCATTGATATAACCCGCTGCCCTGTTGTTTTTGATGAACATAACAACAGCACCAACCTTGAGTTTTAATTCTGCATCGGTAGGCGAGTCGGATAACTTGAAGTCTCCAATAACATCCGCCTTGAAGATGGTTGGCTCACCTGGCAGTTCATCCATCATTGTCTGATTGGCTACATCGGCAGCGCTGTTTGTTGTGGTAAGCGTGACCCACACTTCATTGCTGGGCGGTTTAAAGGCAGCGTTGGTACGGTGATTGATGAGATTTAAATCCGCGTTATTAGCCTTGCCATTGCGAATCAGGTTGAGCGTATTGGTGAATACCGGGTCTTTCTGGCGAAAGATAGTTTTTAGTTCGCAGGTAATCAGTGGAGTCTCGCGCCAGACTGCGGCATGGAAAAAGTAGGGCGTATTGATGCCGTAGCGATCTTCCAGCCAGTGTTTCACTTCATCTTCGCTGGAAACAGGGGCAAGCTGGAAGAGGTCCCCGATCATGATCATCCGGCATCCGCCAAATGGACGACTGGCATCATTGCCATTTTTGCGCATAAAAACATCTATCGCGTCCATTAAATCAGCACGGACCATGCTAATTTCGTCAATGATGATCATCCGCAGTGACTTAAACTTGTCTTTGCTGTCATCAGGCAGTTCGTGAATCTTGTCGGGTGACAGCGCTTCGGGCTTGAGGCCAAAAAAGGAGTGAATAGTCATACCGTTGACGTGAACCGCAGCCTTGCCTGTCGGGGCCAGCGTTACGGTAGACCCCCACGATAACCGCTTAACCAGTTCGGTCAACACTACACTTTTGCCCGTTCCTGCATTGCCTGTAATGAAGAAGTGCTCAGTTCCATTCACTACCCTGTCTATTACTTCTTTTTGTTCTGGAGACAGGACAATAGATTCTTCTACAGGTTCAGATGGCACACGCCCCAACGCAACATCCAATTCGCTCGTTGCTTTGGGGGGGACTTGTCCCAGCGCATAGCCAATATTCGCTGGCATGGGCTTCTCCACGCCTGCCATCTTTCGCGCACCAGGAAGATCAATAGTCTCCGCTGAAGTCGCAAGGAACGAACTCAGACCGACCAGACTCTTTGGCGGGGGAGGAGCATCCACCACTGCGGGTTTCAGGTTGTTGTCCTTCGCAACCTGTTCAATCTCCAGCAGTTCAATTTCCAGAATGAGATCGTTCAGGGCGGTCTGAATGGCCTCGGCCTTCTTCCGCAGTGTGGTGATATCGCTCATGTTAACCTACCAGTGCTTTGCTGAGGACAGCGGCAACTTCTTTGCCTGCCTTCGGATAGGAGGCTGCGTTCAGTTCGGGATAACGGGATTTGGTGACAGTCATGGTGTTCTCCATGTCTATCTCGGCAAAGACATCGAATTCGTATTCAATGCCATCCTTCATCTTTGGCGCGAGGCCAACCTTGCGTGGCTGAGTCTTGGACCGTCCCTGATTGTCAGTGTAAGGCTCCATGACGTACTCGGTTTTCACGCGCATGGTGGCAATGATGTGAATGTCGGCATCCAGGATGGTGCTGATCAGTCTCCACAGAATTGGATTGGCAGTCTTCCACTTATCGAACGATCCGCCTGCATCATTGACGATGCTCAGGATGCCCCGATCTCCGTCCCATGCGTGAGATAAACTATCAATGACCAGCGCGCTGTAACCGAACTTCACAGCATCATTGATAGCCTTCACATAGGTATCAGGGTGATAACTGGACAGTTCCGTAACATCGAACTGAAAGTATTTGGCGTACTTTTTCGCACTGCCCCGCTCAGTGTCAATAACAGCCACTTTGCCGCCTTCGACCAGACCAGAGGCAACAGTAAGCGCGGTCCATGTCTTCCCTGATCCAGACGGACCGGCCAGTGCCATCCGCAGTTTGCTGCCTGCAAATACCGCAGGATGAAAAGGATTGCCGCCACCAGGCTGGACAGGTGGACGGGCAGGCGGCGCGGCTTTCTTCTCTGCTGCTGGAGGTGGAGTCTTCTTTTCTTCTTCTGCGGGTTTATCTCCCCGGTTTGCCAGATAGAGTTGAACCGCATCCTCAGCCGCTTCGAGGTCCAGATCCCATTCGCTGCCGCCCTTAATGGCTGGCAATTCACGAGAAGCGCGATTGGCGTTGAGCGCAGTCAGGATCTCGCTTTTAATGTCTTCGTGGCTACTCGCCCACTCTTTCCAGTCGGCAGGAGTAAACTTGGCTACCATTGGTGGTTTGTCCTTCTTATAGGTTACTTCGATATAGGCCAGAACTTTAATGACCACTGCCTGCGGTCCCAGTGTCGTCTTGTGAATGTCATCCACTTCCAGCGCTGCGCGGATAATGCCCGACTTATCCTTTGGATGGATGTTGTAGCGGTTGAACCCCTGCTCGTCCAGTTCAGCATAGACCGCGTTCAGTTTGGCAGTCTCATGAGTCCAATTGCCGGGATTAACCAGATCGCGGCGGGGAGGCTTCTTCCCGAAAGCCTCATCTGCTTCCTGGGCATCAGTCTTTGTCGGTGGAGCAGGCTGCACCGGAGGCTTTGCTGGCTGGCGCATCTTGATCACAGCCTTTTCCATTGCCTCGTAGTAGTGCGTGACGTTGGACAACCCACCAGGGGCAGCCAGATGCTCAATCTCCTTAATCTTTTCAAGAGGAAGATTAAGTTTGAGACCGTAAGCACGAATGCGCTCAGCAGCGGGAGTCTCTGACCGCTTATCTGTGCGGTAGAACTCGACCATCTTGTTGAAACGTTCCCACATGGCATCCATGTCACCAAGTACGCCAGATGCATCGGCCTGTCGCCATGCTGAGTTGACAATGTAATTGACAGCCGATTGGTATTGGTCGATCTTCTCGACCTTAAGCTGATTCTTCATCAGACCCCGCGCATACGCCTCCCACTTCCACGGGTCAGCCTTGTAGTTCGGGACGGTCTGGGCAGGAGTATTGGGTAAGGCAGACATAATCAGTTAATCCCGTTTGATCTCAGGGCATTAATGCCCTCGGACGTGATGCGATACACCATACATTTGAAAGTGCGGAGACCATCGACAGACATCAATTTCTTCTCGACCAGACCCTGCGCAGCCAGTGTGCGAAAACAAGCGTGGCGAAGAAACTTGCCTGCCGCTTTCTGTTCGAGATAGGTATCTTTTGGATCAACCCATTCACCATAGTGAGGATGAGGATGAGCTTGCCGCGCTTTGGCAACTCGTAAGTGATGTATCTGACTCTTGCTCAGTTTGACACGATCAGCCGTTGGACCCATTGGTTCTTCCAGCCACTCATTCCCGCAGGCAGAGCAGTCCCACGCCCGATCTGTCATCTGGTTGGTCTGTTCCGACCCGCATTGAGGGCAGTTGTGTCCAGGTTCACGGTAAAAGCCCAGCGACTTCAAGCGCTTGAAGGAGTGACCATCTGCCTGATCCTTCAGCCACTCCTCTGCGCGTTCTTTCGTTGGCGTAGGCCATTGCGCAGGGTTCGCCAGTACAGGATCGTGCGAGGCGGCAGTCACAAAACAACTGCCAATGGCCTCATCCATCGTTCTGCCATTGCCCCATGTAGCCGTACTAAGTTTCAGGCAGGCGTACCAGTCATCCTGTCGCTTTGTTGCTACAATTACCACGCCGTTCACGTTAAATTCAGGCATTGCTACCGCCTTTGATATAGGCCAGTGCGAGAAATGCATTGCAGCGCTGTGCCCAATCGTCCATTTCCGCTTCGCTCAAGTGATACGGGTCGATGCCGTTGGCGCGTTCCATCTGATAAGCCAGATATTCGTCGACTGCGAACACTGCCCCATAATGCCATGAGCAAGTGTGCTCATGGACGAGCATCATCATGTTGGAGTAGTCTTCAATCGTTGTTGGTCCACCGACCAGACAGTGATTGCAGATGAACACGCCACCTTCTTCGTGGAGCGTTACATTAGAACGTCCGCATTCTTCACAGCGCCGCATTAGTCGTCCTCCATGATGAGTTTCATACAGACCGCGTGAACGCTGGCAGCCAACTTCCGTCGCCCCATTTCCTTGAAGGCACGTTCTGCCAGCCGCAGATATTCTGTCGGGCTAAGGCTAAGCATCGCAGCCAGACCGGCAGCAGCAGTGATGTCGATCAGGGCCTGCTCATCGGAGATGGTTACAGAGTCCTGACGAATTGAGGTCACAATGTCCTGGCAGAGTTGAGCGTGAGTCATCGGGACACCGCCAGTAATTCCTTGCGAGTCCGCTCACCGTAGATTGAGATGTCGTAGAACTGGAACTCAAGCGTGGTGGGATCGTAGTATTCTTCGATCAATCCCCCGACATACATTTCCCAGAATATCCTGAGAGGAATATCATAGGCAGCCCATTCGCACTCAGAATAAAGCGGATAGACTTCAGCGTGATCTGTATGGCGGTAAATGCAACCGCCACAGGCCAGCGAGTTAAGAATGGCAAGAATGGTGTAGTTCATGACAGCACCAGACTGACTGCATCGCTGCGTATCCAGCCTGTCAGGCCAGCAGACGTAACAAAGAAGTAGATATAACCGTACCCGTGCGTCATCCGACGCAGGACAGTAACCCTGTCACCTTTGTGGACAAGCGGGTTATCGATGGTGTGTCGCTTGCCGGGGAAGATGGCAAGATCGGGATTGTCAATCTTGTAACAATCCAGGAATGTTGTGTTAATATCAAACATAGGCACGCTCCCTTTCAGTGTGCTGAGGTCCCAGTTTGTGCTTTCGACACACTCTGGGACCGTTTCCATATAAACAAAATTGCCGATTGGCTCCTGTGCTTCGAGACTTTGCACATCCTTGTCAGGGGATGGCTTTGAAGCACATGAGTCAAGCGGCAATCGGCTTGACAGCAGGTATTCAATTCGTCTCATCGCTTGACCAAACGTGGGGTTGACAAGACCCTCAAGCGATGTAAATAGCTTACAGCAATCTGTCATTGGTGTCAAGGAAGTCGCGTATAACGAAATCATTTCAGCCTCGACAGAGTATCAACGTCCCAGTAGATTGGAATTCTCAGGTCATCAGGACCTCGTGGTATGCGGATAAACTGCGCACCATTGGTAGCAATCAAAATCACATTGGGCGTGGTCTGACCGAGTGCCCAGCCTTGCAGGGCATGGGTCGAGTAATGGCTCATCTCAGCCGCAATGACTGTGGGATACCATGTTCTGCCAAACATCTCGACAGGCAATTTGGCACGGGCGCGAATGATGGCGCTTTGTTCTTTGATAGAGATCATGCTATGCGCTCCCATACATTGAGTGGACGCTTACGACCAGATACCGTACCGTTCAATTTCATCCCCTGTCGTTCATAAAAAGTGTTGGCAGGGTTATCAACCGTACATTTCAATCTCACAGTTCCAGTTAACGCACCGAGAAGCGCTGTTCCGATTTGTTTGCCATGCCAGTCTCGATGTACCGCAATTTCATACACAGTAGTGATGCCGTCTTTTCTGACTCGACTATTCACAAAGCCAACAATCTGCTGATTGACCTCAGCCACAAATAGAGATTTTCGTGCAACGCTTTCTTTTAGTGCAGGGATCATCACAAACCCAAGTTCCTGCTTGTATTGATTAGCAATTTTTTTAATAGAGGGGATATCTTCTTCCTGCGCATAACGAATCATCGCTGGGCAACCACGCCACGCTGCCTTGATATTGATGCAGGAAAGCTCAAAGGCATAGTAAGGTGCATCATGAGTAATTCCACCCTTTTTGACCTCTTGAAGTTGGGGCCAAAAACGATTCTTGCATTGTCGCGCTGAGCCGGGAGCAAAGAACTGGTTGTAACGGAGTGCCATCTTGTGCGCGTAATTGCCGTCTGCGCTATGCACATCCATATAGCGCGAAAGTTTCATCTGTTCCTGCGGAGAGCCACCGAGTAAATGAATAGGCCAGCCCTGGAATTCCCATGTAGGAACTTCTGTACCTGCAAATTTAGTTGGTACGCTGTAGCCCAGTCGGACTTGTTTACCATTAATCTCACGAGGCAGTTTAGGAATAATGCTAAAGACTTTCGGGATGATGATCACTGCTTCGGAAAGATATTGTGTTGCTTCGCTAGCCCAGCTCAACACTTCGTCCAGTTGATCTTCCCGTTCTAAATCAAGAACAGTGGCAAGAGCAGGCGTGTGTTCAGTCAGTGCCTTCATGTACTGATCTCGTACAGGCTTGCGCCAGTTCTGATCTACAAACTCTGGTTTGTAGTAGATAGTGTTCGGCAGTTGAGCACCGTACACAAATCCATATCGGATGGCAATTTCAGCAAACCGAGAATTGCCAGCAGCGCAATAAATAAGCCGTGGGGTCATTGATCTTCGCCATCCGTAATCCACAGCACCAGATGACCTTCGACCAGTTGAAAATCTTTGTGCTCCGGCCAGTAAGCATCGACCACAGCGGTAAAAAAGTCAGCCTCTTCACCGTTGCGACATTTCGCCTGAGTCATTTCCAGCTCGCCTGAGTACCATGCGCTGTAAACAGCCTCGCGGAAGGTCGCTCCCTCGCGGAAGTGAGGATCGCCTTCCTTGCACCACATGCCAGCGTTGCAGGCATCGTGGTAAGCCTTGCGCAACATCATGTGATCGTAGTAGACACCAGGTGTCAGATAGGTTCGGAGATCGAAGTCGTCAGTGAGTATGGGTGCGTCTAGTAGTGCTATCATGTCATGCAGTATCCTGTGTCGCAAACATCGTCAATTTCATCTGGGATCAGACGAGGCTGAGCGCCCACTGCCTGATCAAGCGGCACTAAATCAGGGTGCAGGAACAGACCGTCGTCCACACGCTTTTTGTTGATCTGACGTTCAACATCAACGGCTTTCTGGAAGAGGTCAGGCGTTTCGCGCTTCATCTCAATCCATTCAGCACGTTTATGGAATGGACAGAAATAGCAGGAGGACTTCGGAGGCAGGGGCAAGCCCACACTGGTGATGATCTCTTTACAGGCTGCCCGGTTCATGCGCAGATCGATCAGTGGATATTCGCGCTTCTTCACGAAACCGATCTTCTGCTTGCCGTAGAACTCATGCCACTCAGTATCCTTAACTCTGGTAATCTCATCAGTGGAGATTCCCAGACCGACCACGGCATGAATGTACTTGAGGCTGCGGATTGCCCGATCAATGACTTCGATCTTGTAGTCATCGGTACAATTGCGATTGCCCAGTGCGCCTGAGCCAGACATTCTGGCGGGGATGATGATGCTGCGTGTATCACGGTACAGCGCCTGCACCAGTGTATCTACCTGCTTTTTGTACTTCTTTTGCATCTCCCAGAAGGCGATGCCGTGATCTGCCAGAAAAGGTTTGATGTACTTCTCGGTATATTCCAGCGTGGCAGGGTTCTCACTGTCAGCACCGACATTGGCAAAAGCGAAGATGTCATAAGGAACAGGTAACTTGTCAAGCGCCTGTAGCACCATCACCGCAACGGATTGAGTCCCATTACCGGATGAGAACACACGGATAGGTCTCCGAAGTGGAATAGGTGGACACGCAGGGGATGGCTTTCGACCACGCACTTTGCCTGGTCCAAGCAGCAACACTGGCGCTGGCGCTGATAACAGTAACATCAGGCGGTTTGCCCCTCACTGACTTCGTAGGCCAGCACTTCTGCCATCTCCGCGGCGAAGTCCAGTGCCTGCTGCTTATCAGGGAACACGGCTGCCCCGATGGGGGCCTTGCCGACAATAAGCGAGACCCAGACTGTCAGAATTTCATGATCGATCAGGACACAAAAAACCATATCCATCTCTCCTATGCTGCTGCAATGAGGCAGGCAACAATGATCACCAGTGCGATAACGAACAACAGAATGCGAACAACAACGCGCCTTGTTCGCAGCGTGCTCACGGGTTTTCTGCCTTCAATGTCAGGCGCAGGTTATTGATCTGCTCAGCATAGACAGGGCGATACATTACGCCCGACCATACCATGTCCCTGCTTTTGTCTTTGCGTGGCATCTGTGCCGCTGCTTTGACCAATTTCTGCGAGTCAGTCATGGAGGTTGCGGCTACCGCTGGTAGCAGGAGCGGGACTGGTGCGAATAACGTCTTGAACTTCTCCAGCCAAGCCTTTGCCGCAGCGACAATCGCCCAGAACTTTTTGTGTTCCCGACGATGCAGACGAACAACAACTTTCTGGATGCCAGGGACAACCACGTACAGGGTGTACGTCTTGCCGCTGGTGTTTCGCGCGTTGAGAATGACAGTTTCGGTGTGTCCCCGGGCAATCTCAGTAATGCGCCTCAAATAATCGTGGTCTAATGTTTGCTCAATCATGGTTATGCCTCTCTAATTTCATGCGCTCAAGGTAGTGGGAATAAGTCGGGGAGACTCTGTCACATTCCCACACCAAACCTCAATTACGAATTGAGGTGTAGTGTTGCGTTGCACTACCTTGAGAGCACGAACCGTCCGATGAATAAGGGCACGATATGTCGTGCCCTTTGCCTTTTAAATTTGCAGCACACCAGTACATTTAATCGAACCAGGTCTATGGTTCCTTTGATGTGCTGCGAAGGACCTCACCCCGTGAAGCCCTTCGCAATTCATCAATCGTGGGACAGATCGCAATCTGCCCCACTGCTAACGTATTAAGCCCAGCGCGCGTCCGGCTTTGCATTCGACCTGTGGCTAGTTTGTCTGGCGCGTTCACCCCGCTACCGCAGTTAACGACCCGTTGGACACGTCTGCCAGCAACAAGGCCGAAAGCTCTTTGCTGTGGTCGAGATTGCGAGTTCGATTGACCCCCTCGTGTCTCTTGCACAACAGCGCCTGCATAGACTCCCCCTTTCTATGAATTACGCAGTTTCGCGTTCCCGCTTTGCCATCGGTACAACCTTCACCGTTACCTCGGTGTCCAGATCGTACTTATTCAACATTTTGTAGATGTAGCCGCGATCACAGTTCAGACGCTTCGCTGCTTCAGCTACTCCGTAGCGCTCAACGAAGACAACGATTTTCTCAATCGGGATATTTAACGGACGCATTTGGTTGATCCTCGTGTATACTTGTGTATCAGGATAACCCAGTGTGTCCTCCGTGTCAACTGCTGTTGTAGTTTCATTCTTCAAACCATCGTTTGTCAGCAAATCGGAGTAAAAACGAATGTACAAACCTGAGCGGATTACCAAGAGGCGGAACTTCATCGGGCTTCAACAAAACGAACTAGCTGAAAAGGTAGGGGTTTCAGCACAGCAAATATCAAAGTACGAACGTGGCGTTACGATGCCTAGCGCAGATACGCTTACATTGTTAGCAGATGTACTCCTGTGTTCAACAGATTATCTGCTAGGCCGCGTGGAGAGTCCTGATGTTGGAACGGACCTTGACACGATGGAGAGGCAAATGGTTTTCACTTTCCGAGAGCGCAAGAAGAAGCTCTCGACGGCGGTCCTCAATCAAGTGCTCAACAAGCTCGAAGATCCGATGCGCAATGACATCATTCGACTGGTGAAGTTCTTCCTGAAGAATCCAGGCAGTGTTGATGACATCACTGACGATAGCTAGGTCTCTCGGTGTAAGCCCTTGCAAAAGTGTCTCTGTTGACATGGAATCCCCTTAGTACAAATGCGCCATTGAATATTAAGGGGATTTTAACGCATCAACATAACAAATGCTGTTACTTTCCCATTACAGGGTTATAAAAATAGCCTACAGATACCTTGCAGGAGGCTGCGTTTTACCTTGCAACGACCTAAACAAATCATATTCATATCACAACGTAACGATGTTATAACAACATGTGATGACTTTTACGATCTATTTTGTGATCATTTGTGACTTGGCAGAGACTGCTTACTCCTGTAACCTACTATCAGGCATAGGAGGGATATCGTGGAAACGACTCAACTGGTAGAACAACTCAACTGGCTCAATGCCAATTATATGAAGCTCATCAACAGTTATGGTGGGCGCTGGCTGTCTCTGGACGACCAGAGTACAGTGCGCGTTGGACAGAGCCTCAGTTCGGTCAGCCTGTCTGGACAGCAAACTATTATTGTGCGCCTGCCAACGGTGAGCGAAGTAAAGCAGACGATCCAGATCGCATCCATATAAACGCAAACGAGCCACTGATAAGGTGGCTCGTTGCTCGAAACAGTTAGTTATTTTAAGAGGTCATCGGTGGCTGCCCCGTGTCAATGACACACCCTGGGGAATAATGGATCTCGCCTCTAATTGGTATGTTGCAGCAGTAGGATTCGAACCTACGACCTTGAGGATATGAGCCTCACGAGCTAACCGCTGCTCTATGCTGCATCGCATGGGAGAGAAAGGTTCACGGAGGATGTCCGGTTTGTGCTAGCCTGCCCCGTCATCTGATTCCGCTTACCCCTTCTCTCCGCTATATTGGGTTCCGTTGTTAAAGTGCGGTTCGCTTTGATTACCGTGAGCGCTCACCACAAACCTCTCACTGATGCCCGTTCAGACGTTCCTATGAGGTGGACCTTCATCATACATCTGTTCTAAATGGGAGTCAAGAAATTGGATTACCGTCGAGGTCCATGTGCCACTCATCGAGTTTTTGACAGGTAAGATGGCATAGCCAGATCCAGCGATCATGCAGGACAGTCTGATCAATGAACAACAGAATGCGGATTGCAATGCGGTTGAATAACATTTGAGACTCCTTTTATTGTCAGTATAGCATATTTTTTGACAGTTGACTGAGTATGCAGATGCGCATATAATAAGCATACTACGGAGGCAAGATATGGCAAATGATCGTACAAGTGTAGTCCTGACCGATCAAGACCGCGAATATATCAAGGAGATCAAAAACATAGAAAATCTGGACAACGATTCGAGCGCCATCCGCTGGGCAATCCGGCAGCAGGTCAAACGTTCAAGAAAGAAATTGCTCAAGCAGCAACAGAGTTAAGGATAGCTGCAAAATAAAGGACGTGTTCCCTGTAGGCTGGGAACACGTCCGGTCAAAAGGAAACTCAACACAAAAGGATTATAGCACATGGTTATCAAATCTAAGCGAAGCATCATCCAGGAAGATGCACCTATCATTGAAATTCCCACGCTGCCTGGTTATGTTCTTGAGCACATGAGAGAGATTATTGAGAACATCCTCAATGGCAATCTCCTCCTGCTGGGATTGGATGTCGGATACGGTGTAACGAAAGCTCTGTCATGGGGATTTGAACCGATCCTGTTCAAAACTCTGTACGGTTACGGGCGTGACCTCGGTTATGACACCGACAAAATCTTGAAGCAAAACCCTGGCGAATCCATTATTACCGAGGAAGGCAAATGGTTCGTGGGGAAACTTGCCTCAACTCACCTTGCGGCCCGTGAACAGCTATCTCTCCGTGGACGCGATGATGCCAATGTAGTGCGTCGGCTCATGATGCTGGCTGCTATTGGAAAGATGTTCCCTGGCCTCTATCGCAATGACCCTATTCGCGTCATTGTCGCCACGGGATTGCCCGAAGGTCATATGAAGGGCGCAGATCGCCTGAAGCATGAACTGGTCGGGCACTGGATGGTCGAGACAGATCAATCTCGCTTCCCAGTTGAGATCGAGTATGTCAGCGTGATGCCGCAGCCCACGGGCACAATCAATGCTTACAGCCTGCTCCCCAATGGCGCAGAAAATCCGCGCTTTATCTTCAACAAGATTGCAGTTGTGGACAATGGGAAGTTCTCTGTTGACCTGAGCACCGAAGAAGCTGCGCTGCATGTAGAGGCACAATCGGGCACTTCTGAGACGGGAATGCACACTGCCTTTGAGCGTCTTGCCAATCGATACAACACGATGTTCGGAGAGTATCCAGAAGATCGCACTGTCGAAAGCATCCTGCTCAATGATGGCAAGTTCAAAGTCTATGGCGAAGCGCAGGATTGGAGCGCGGAAGTCGCAGATGACTTGAAGCCAATGCGCGAAGCTACCATTGCGCTGTGCCGCGAAAAGATTGGTCGGGCAGCCCAGCATGAACTGATTCTCAATGTCGGTGGTCCTGCACCCCTGGTAAAAGAGCAGATCAAAAAGGAGTATCGGCAGGCCATGATGCCCGATCACTCCCAGACAACAAACGCACTCGGATACCTGCATTACGCCAGCTTTATCGCCAGCGAATTATAGGGGTGTTACAACCGTAACACACGTAATACGTCTGTAACACCGAGGAGCGTGGCATGGCAAAAACAAGGCACAGGATCGCCATAAACGCATGGCTTTACCCTGAACGGGACAGTATGCTGATCGAGAGACTGAAAGACTATCAGGGAGACAGAGCCACGTTGATTGTCAAGGCGCTGGAGAATTATCTGGAAATCCCCGCCGATCAGCGTCGTGATCCGGCAGAAAGACTCGTGGAGGAGATTGCGCAACTTCGGCAGGCGATCAATCTTCTTCCGAGTCGACTATTGAACCAGCTTACAACATCACTGGCCGGTCTTGTTATCCGAAATCGCGGGAAGGATGACGATGATAGCGAACTGGACACAAAGCCAGTGGTTACAGATGCTGAATTGAAGCGCCGAAGAGAAAATCGTTTAGCCAACAGATGGTAAGGAGAATGTCTATGAAACACAATCTACTTCGCGGTATCACCCTTATTGCCTTCGCCCTGCTTATGGTCGCCTCTACCGAGGTGTCCGCCCGTATGCTGTCACCTCGTCCAACCGAGAATGACTTTCTGCGCCAACACGCGCCTGTAATCGATAATATGATCGCCATCGCGCCACTTCGCATCGATGACAAGCTGCCAGACTATAGCAGTCCGCTGCTCAACGTCCGCAATGGTGAGCGTGTCACGGCTGGGCAACCATTGGTAGCCACACACGATATTTATATGTTCGGCAGTTCAACGCTATTTGGCTTCCTGAACTCGGATGAAGAAACCCTGTCCAGCCAACTCCAACGCCTTATCCCCGATGCACGTATCCATAACATGGGACTGGTCGCAGACAACGCGACTCTGATGCTAGCTCATCTCAAGCATACAAAATTGCATCCAGGGGATTCGGTAATTTTCTACACTGGAAGTATGGAATTGATCAATGCCGCGCGTGAACTGGATGGGCAGCACTATGATTTCTGTCGCTCTGCATTGTCGATGGCAAATGACATCCATCTACTGCACTGGTTATGCGATAATCGCATCACTCCTGTACCGCTGGACGACCAGACTCGCGATGATATTGTCAGCCACTATGACAGTGCCATTACGCGAGCTCGCCAGTACACTGAGCAGGCAGGCGCAGCCTTTTACAACTTCCTTGAGCCAACGCAGGCAATGGGAGCGCGGCAAACGTTCTTCAGTTCGACTTATGACGTGGACACAGCCACAGCCTATTCGCTGTATCCAATGCTGTATCCACTGCTGAGGCAGACTGGCGCTATCGACTTAAGCCGCCGCCTGGACAACGTGCCAGGGGCTTACATCGATGACTGGCATACCACGGGATCGGCAAATGCTTTGATAGCTCAAAGTATCAAACAGCATTTGATACTTCCGATCTAATCATCTCTCCACGTCCAGGACGACCCCGACTTCCAGTATTGTCCCCGCCGTGGCTTGCGCTGAAACAACCAGCGCAGGAAACGGCGGATCATAGCGTTAGATTGTTGTAACACCAGTCGGCTCCCTGAAATGCGCCTGTGCCATTGAGAACCCACGCCATCACCGGAATCCCCGCATTACCAAGCAATCGATAAGCATTGAGAACTGCCACAGGGGTCACAACTGCGGACCCTACAGGACCAATCTCGGTCCCAATAACGGGCTTGTTCCCAAACATCTGCCGCCACGCATTGATCGGCGGATTGAAGTCTGAGCCATCGTTCTTTTCCCAGTAACAATGCACGCCAACCCAGTCCGCAGATCGCACGGCTGCCGCAGCATCTGCGATAAACTGGATCTCATTCACGCGCACGCCTGCATAAGCTGGTCCGGGTGAGGTTGCCGGAAACCCTATCTTGCAACCGGGAAACGCATTCCGGTAAGTCTGCGCCACAGTAGCAAAGAACGAGGCGAAGCCTGCCCCATTCTGCCAGCCAACGGACAGTCCTTCACTGACAAGGTTCGGCTCGTTGTGCAGGGCAATCATCATGCCTGGTGCGCTGCCCAGTGCGGCATAGTATTCACGCAGGATCGGCATTGTGATATCCAGAAAGTGTTGAGCAGTAGAGATTGGCGACGTTGTACTGGCCCGCACGATAAGTTGTTTGATGCCTGCGGCCCGTACTTTCGGGATTAAATCTGCTGCCACGGCCTGATTATAAGCAACAGCCAGCGCGACTTCGATATTGTTCCTCTGGATGAGCGCCAGTTCAGTGGGACTGGTCGTCCAGCCTCCGGCATTCAGGCCAACGCCGCGCATCGAAGCGCTAAAAGGCAGAGTCCACGGTAGGCTGGGCGGAAGTGGCGCTGGTGTAGGCTGCGGTACCGGCACCGGAGTCCCATCTGGAACAAGTACAACAAATTTTGCTGCAATCCAGCGCTGATCGCTCGTAGCCAGTTGATACCATGTGTAGCCATCGGCAATCTGGGAAACGTGGGCATACACAACTATGGTAACGCCTGCTGCGAGAGTCGTGACAACCGGATTGCTCAGTCCTGGACCGCTCCGCACTCGCAAACTGTCCGTGGTTTTCACCTTCATGGTGTCACCATTGGTAGCAGGCGGAACTGGTGTGGGCACTACAATGTCCAGTGGTTGTACAGTGGGCGCACCCGTGGCAGTCGCTGTAGCGATGTACCCGATATGTGGCGAAGTCACATGTAGCCATGCCATATCGGGCGCATAGCTATCGACTACTGCATGATCTCCATTAAAGAGGGCAGACGAGGCATTGAAGCCTACGCCTGCACCATCTCGCACATTGATCGCATGTACAATTACCTGGACAACAACACTCATTAGCCGTGTGGCTCCGCTCCAACATCAAGAGACTTCGTGGACTTTTTGGCTATGGTGTTGTTCGCTTTCACTGCGGCTTTTGTCGTAACCGTTATTGTATAAGCCTTAGCGAAAGCGTCCCGACCCATGAGAAAGCGCATACCGAGCAATTGCATACCGAACCATATTTGACCAATGGCCTGCGGAGCATAGTAAGCAGCAATCGCAGTTGCCAGAATTGCCCATAAGGGTTGGATGGCCGTCACGAAAGCAGGGGCAAACAGGGTAAGCCCATAGCTTGCCAGACCATCGACAATAAAGACGATGAACCGAACGAAGTTTTTCTGGTCAGGTGTGTCGTTGCTGGCAAACTCAGTGATGACGAGATTTGCGAACAACGCGATAACGGCTGGCATCAGCAGCCATGCGCCCAGTTGGGTAAAATCGGTTGGGATAGGCGGAATTGCCTGAGCAAAGATGTGAAACATAGTTCTCTCCTTAACTTAACGCCTTATGGCGTATAATCGACCCATGAAAGACGAACGATTCCTGCGTGCTGCACTTGGCTTACTGTGTCTTATTGCTTGCGAGGTGATCTATCTTGTTCAGATTCACCTGCTGCATCCATAATGCAAGCCATATAAATAGGCGTAGTGCTGCCATACGCCATTCCAGTTGCCGTAATCCTCCGCGCCGATTGAGTCAATGGAGTGAGGATAGTCTTCGGTCAATTCCATATCGACAAAGGGATGTTGACTGGTAGCCGTGAGCACACAGGTTATATCTGGCTCAACGACACGTACCTGACTAAGTTTCATCCTCACTGCATTTTCGACATCAGCAGTGCTGAATGAAACATTTAGCGTGTGATTATGGGTCATGATACAGCCCTGACATACACTTGTGTCGATACGTACATCATCGGCAGTGCCATTGTCATAACGAGCCAGGATGTCACCGTTGGCATTGAACAGAATCGCGTGCTCTGTAGGCAAGCCTTGAATAGTGGCCTCGGCAATGCGAATTTTGACCAGTGGAGACTGAGTCGCACTGATCGGAGTGGGTAGAAAAGTACCGAGTAGAAAGACGAGAATGAATAGTTTGCGCATAGTAGTTTCTCCTTGATATATCTACAGTCTACGCTTCTTTGGGCTGCTGTTCCTGACTATCCACTGATACTTCGCGCCCATTTTTCGCAGATACAGACGCGAGAAGCGCAGCGTGTTCTGCTTCAAGGTAGTCAATCGCTTTCTGACAGCGCTCGACTGCTTTGATCTGCATTTCCATCCTCTGCTCATCATCCAACACCTTAAAGGTGCGATAACGCAACGCTTCCATGTCTCGTTCAACCTTCCATGCGTGCAGAAGATTCTCGTTGTTGAAAAGCTGTTCCTGAAGTGTTATGTCTGTCATTTTTTCTCCTATGCTGCTGCTGGCAGCCATTCCCACGGCGCGAATTGCGCCAATATGTCATTTGTCGTTCCGCCTGTGCCGACCTGTCCAGTGACTTTAAATACCTGATCGTTAGATAGCGTCAGCCCTGTCACCGGAAGATAAACAGGCGAAGCAGCCATTGTCGTATTTGTCGATATGCGACAACTCGTTTTTACGCTGCTGCTACTATCGCGTGTAATTAGCACTTCTATGATCATGACCGCGTTAGCGAGAGAGGTGGCGACGGCTGCTGGCTGATAAATGGGAGTGCCACCGAAATCGACTTCGATCTGCTTGGTTCGAGCGTTATTGGCAAAGGTGATTGTGATGGTAGTGCGAAGCGTGTCACCATTATTGACGAGCGTGTTGCCTTTGACTGTATGTGTGAACAGGTCAGTCTTTGTGGTGGTCGAATTGGAGACAGCAGTAACATCAGTGAAGATCATTCCGCCGACACGCGGAAGGTTTGTCGTCTGCGTGCCCGCTGCGATTGCTACAATGTCGCCAAGATGCACGATCCCGCTGTTTGTGAATATGGCGTAATTCGCTGCACCCGTTGTGAGAGATTCAACATACAATCCATATTGCGTTGATACAGTTGCACCGACATTGCCTTTAACGCCGTTTCCAGCATAAAACGCATAATTACTAATAGTGCCAGTATAGCTAGCGTTTGTATCAATACGTGCATAGATACCCGCTACGATTGTTATGTTTTTACTGGTCCCAGCGTTGTCGCTAATTGTTGGGATAAACAACATCCCAAAGAGAGTATTTAAATTAGCGGTAGGTTTTGCAGTTGCCTGGGCACTAATAATAGGTAATCCGTCAGTACCTTGCAAAATCGTTGGCGAAAAACTGATGCCAGCCTGATTCGTGACTGTTGCAGAGACAGATACAGCTAACACACCACTCGCCAGACCTGTGCCTGTGACGCTAAATTGTGACGCTGTTATCGCCGCCGGGGTCGTGCCGCCGATAGCGGGTGGCGTGGTCAGTGCCGTGGTCAGGTCAGCGCTGGCAATTGTGCGCACGCTGACAACGTGACTACCGTCCTGTGCGAGAAAAGACGTAGCGCCACCCGTTGCACTCAGGTCTTGTCCTGTGCCGCCCTTTGCGGTTGACAGGATGCCTGTCAGAACCGAGATGGCAAGCGTGCCACCGCCCGCCGCGTTGGTGTGGTTGTGAGTGGAATTTGTGAAGTCAGCAATCGTCGGCGTGGTCAGCGTCTTGTTTGTGAGCGTCTGCGTTGCTGTGAGTGTGACAAGCGTGTCAGTTACATCAGGCAGCGTGTACGTGCGCGTTGTTGCTGTTGTGATGCTGGATAGTTGAAATTGCGCTTGTTTGGTCGTATCGCCATCGTCTTGCAGGGTAAATAGCGTGTCTTTGAGTGTGACGGTATTAGTGTTGCCAATGGTCTTATTGGACAGCGATTCTGTACCCGTTGGGCTGGTATAATCCGTACCCGCCGCTGCAATGCTCTGTATGCCCGTTGTGGTCGTATTCTTGACGATGCCAGTGCCCAGCGCGCCCATAACCTGAGCGTTGGGTACGTTGCTATCGGCAGTCCGCAAAAGGAATTGGGCGGGTAGTGTAGCGGCCTGTGAACCAGTACCAGGGCCAGCCGTTACGCCGCCTGTAAGCTGATTGATGCCCGCGCCCTGAAACTTGACGAAAGTGACAGCAGTTACACCGATGGTAATCGCAGATGAATTGGAACACAGGAATGCTGTATCAGCATTAACTGTGCCTTGCAAGGCGAACGCATACGCCCCGATGAGTTCAGCGCTAGTATTTGCATCTACGGTGCGCGTGAGCACAAAGGATACGCCGACAGCACCCGCTGTAGTGCAGACGTAGATACCGTTCTGGAACTGTGTTGTCTGATCTTTGACACCGATACGCATTCCGAGCGTAACCGCCACGCCATCCACCGTAAGTACGCCTGTCAAAACGCCGGTCAGCGTGGCTCCTACGCCCGACGAGCCGTTGACATAAATAGCCGTTGGCAGGGGTGCATTGGTCCACAGAGCGAGGTCGGCTTTCGGGGCGAGGCCATTGATAGCGTTCTGGACAGCGTTATCGGTGTAAGTCTTCGCTGCCTTTTGTGACGGGATAAGACTATCACTGTTACCAGCAAATGAGCCATCAGTGGATAGCGATAATCCGGTGTCATTGATTGTGGTTGCGGTAATGTCATCCCACATAGCAAAGTCACCGATCACCGTAGATGGCACGCCTGTAACTGCTCCACCCGCCGTGGTTGCATCCCACTGGGTTCCGTTGTAGGTAACAGTGACCGTGCCATAATTGTTGGACAGCACCAGAGTCGAGGCTCCGTTGATGTTGCCCGATGCAGGCGTTATCGTGATATGGTGAGTAGCAGCATCACCTTTGCCATCATGAATGACATAGGTGACACCCGTGGATGGGGTTGCTGGCAGATTAACCACTGTAGCTGCGCCAGACGTTTTGTCAATCGATATAATGTCATCGCTGGTTGCGACTGTGACCGCGCCTGCGGCAGTGACAACCCGTGTCTTGCGCACCTTGCCAGATTGCGTCGTTTCAATGCCTGGGATAGTGATGTTGTTGCTGTCATCGATGATAACGCCGCTGTTCTGGATAGTGTCCGGCGTTGTACCACCAGGATTATCATATCTGGCGATAGCATTGTCAGTCGATGAACCAGGACCAGTGACATTCCCACTGCCGCCTGCACCCTGCACATTGACAAGCTGACGATTGTCCATATACGTGTCAGTGTCAAGCACAGTAGTCGCTGTATCTTTGAGGTCATACGACCATGCTGCCGTGCTGCCGGGTGTACACAGTGCCAGCGCTTCATTCAGGTCATCAACAGTAAGCGCCTGCACCAGAGACACTGGTGTTGAGGCAAACACCTCGGTAGTGGCATAGTCATTCTTAACGAAGATAACTACGCAGCAATGTAGGCCAGAGGACGGCACAAAGCTGGTGAGGTCAATGTCATCGCCCTGAAACTCATAGGCGAAGTTGGAGATAATAGGGACCCACTGCCCGATATGGACAACCATTGAAGGTTGATCAGTGTTCTGGGAAACACGAAGCGTGGAAAGCTGGTCCTGAGTCGATCCGTCTCCAGCCCCGATAGCCGCAGGGGGATTTTGTACTGGGTAGTAGCCCGAAATGACAGCGGCATGAACATCCACGTCATCGATGTAGGGTTCGGTGCTGCCATCGTACTTAATTTTTACATTCAAGCCATCCGTGAGAGCAGTTGCAAGTTGCTTTGAAGGACCACGTACCAGCGTAGGCGTGGAATAGCCGTTATCCGTCAGAAAACGTACCCAGACTCGTCCTGAGCCGACCCAGTAGGGATCATTGATATTGCCACTGCCATCTCCCACGATAGCAGTATTCCACTCGATATTGAGGGACTGACGAAAAGCGCCACGTGCGCGACTCTGCATTACGTTGCTCAATTGTAAATATCTCCCGCTGTAATGCTAACGCCCGGTGCGACGCGCGGCTTTTCACCGCTGTTAGCCCATGTCTTGGTGTACCCGCAGGGGGCATCAAAGACAAATATCTGGCCCTTGTGGCTACCGAGACTACTATCGTTTCGACGAACGCGCAGCACGGCATCACCCGACACATTCTCTATGAAGGTCCATGTGACCGTACCCGCTCCGGTCAGGTTCTCTGCTACGTACAATTTGCATACACCGCCAACGCTGACAATGACTGCGATCTTCTTGCCCCGTAGCATCGTGATTTTGTTGGGACCATCGACAATTGCACCGCTGGCAGGCGTAGTAATGGCGGTCAGGCTACCCGTACCGCTCATAATATATAGACAGGTTCCACTCACCTCAGTGTCCAGACCGATGACGGCCTGTGGTGTGGACGAACTTCGCTGCGAAGTAGCATCTGAACCAACCTGGAAGTAGGGGATAACGATGCTGGTAGGGTTCCCGCCCAGACTTGCGGCAAGACTGCTATAGGACCCGCCTAGCGTGCTGGCCTTCAGCACCGTGGCTACCCCTGCTGCATAGCTAACGCCTGTTACGTTGGCAAGGTCGAAGCCACATTCAACAGGGGGCGATGAGCCAAGATCGAGTGCGCTACCAATGGTAGCCCCATAATCACTGATGAGGCGCACATTGGCGTTGGCGCTGCTGCCGTAGGTCAGGATAACTTTGCTGACCCAGCACGGTCCACCAGGCGGCAACTGAATAGTCGCGCCCCAGACTTCCATTGTTGTTGAATCTGTACCGCCCAGATCGACCAGTCCGCCTTCCTGCGGGAAATTATTTACTGTTAGCGAATCGAATGTCAGAACTGGATAAAAGAAAGTAGTGAAATTGCCCGATGTAAATACACGGCAACTTAGCAAATGGCGCGTTGACGGGAACGTAATCTTACAGGACAGCGGATAACTGTGGTCAGTCGGAGACAGTCCTGAAGTGCTGCCCTGAAAGCCTAGCCCAGCAGTCCAGCCCAGTGTACCAGTAGGCCAGCGTGCCGGGTTGACACTCCAACCTGCCTGCGAGGCAGTGAAGTCGTAAGTAACAGTTTGCCCATCCGGGTTGCTGGTATAAACTTCCACACTTCCAGCCACGCCTGCACCGCGTATCTGGGTATAAGCTCCGCTGAAGGTGGCGCTTTTCGACCATACTGGCGGATGTGCCAGAACATTGGGCGCATAGTACAACACACTGTCTGTACCGTCCTCAGCCAGGATGTATCCGCCGCAAGTGTTGGAAGAAGGTCCGAGAGGATCAAAGATCGCGTCTCGAATGACAAATGATCCCAGATCGCTTGGCGTAATCCCTATCCATGTAGGGGCAGCCAGCGCAGCGTAATTCTGCGTTATCCATGCATTTGTATCATCACTGGCCATTACCGTATTACCGTCCAGATGCGTGATTTTTCCCACGGCTGGCTTAAAGCCAGGGGGGAGAACAGGCAATCCTTCTTCAGGGAATGGCGGCAGAGTCGGTAGTGATGGGAACGGGATAGGCGCGAGTGGCGGCACAGTGTTAGCTACATCAGGCGAAGCTGGTGGCACCAGTCCTGCTGGCGCATCCAGAACAACCCGACGATAGACCACACGCACTTTGCGAGTGCCATCATTGGCAGTCTGATAACTCACACTCTTCACAAACCAGAAGGTCGAGGTGTCGAAAACGATGCGATTGACACCATTGGTTCCCACCACGGTGCTATCAATCGTCCAGGTGTACAGCTCTGACTTGGAGGGAATGAGAAAGTCGTAACCATCAGGATGGTCGATGGTCAGTTCTTCCACGAAGTTCTGGACTGCAAAGTACGTTCCGCAGCGCTGACAAACTTCCAACTGCGACTCGACAGGATTCCCGTTCTTCAATATCTGGTCGGTCAAATTAGCGCTGCCCTGTGCTTCGCCAAATGTGATGTAAGCCTTGTATGCCTGAACAGTCGATCCGTTCTGGCTTGCGCCAGTCATGTCTACGCGACCAATGGTATTGTCGTAGCTCACGGTATGATTGACTGCTACACCGTCGGAGATAGCCCCGACTCCAGCGGTAAAGTTAGCAATAACAGGCAGTGCTGCAAATTCAGCATCGGTTAGATACTGCGCATCGCGGCAGCCAAAGATTCGACCATCTGGCGCAAACTCCAACGCACCGTTCACCTGCGCCAGCAAGTTGTTGCAGATGTCGAGTACATTGTTGCCCTTGAAGGGAATCGCAGGCAGTTCAAAGTCCTCGGTGAGCAGTTCAGTATCGAAGTCGAGATCGCAGAGCGTGGCAACGGTGCTATGTCGCGTAAGAACATGCCAGACAGATCGCCGCGGGACGGCAAACCATATCTGGTCCCACACTGAAGGCGAACTCTGATTGATGATCATAAGCAACTGCTGGATGAGATAGGCCATGCGTGCCCCGACTCCAGCCAGTGAGAATGTTACATCCGAGGTCGTACTATAAGTCTTGTCGCCTTTGATATTGCCGTTTTCACTGACAAACCAACCGATGAACTCAATATTGTTATCGGTTAGTCCGCCGTAAGTGTTCCCGTAGACCTCATCTGAGCGCCACAGCACCGCAGGCGTTCCAGGCAGAATGTCATCCACGCCAGCAAACGCAGGCAGCGTGGCTGTATAGTTTTGCGTCCATGCCGCTGCATTTTGCAGATTATCAAAGGATACATTCGGGGGATGATCGGCATCATGAATCTTGATCCCGAACTGCCGTTCAATGAATACACCATCGCTCTGGGTAACGAGCAGTGTGCCCCAGGTCTCACCCCACTCCGCGCAGGCTGCCGGATCAATGTCTACGGTAACAGTCGGGCTGGACAGCGATCCACTGATCACTGTAGCGATGCCAGACCGGAATGAGTAGAGATAAGCCGTGATCGTTTCGCCTGCCTGCTCGACTTTGGCAGTGATATGCAGGTTCATGCGAAATTTGCCAGTGATAGGATCGGGCGTTCCCGCATAGCAGGTCTGCAATCCTGTGACACGTGGCAGCATATCCTGATAAGCCAGTGTCGTGTCTTTATACTGCACAATGGCGGGCACAGTACCAACCGGGCGGGAAAGACGGTTCAGGATCTCGAATTCGTCCAGCACCCAGAAGTAGTAGTCGTCTGATACAGGCGCATTGGTGATATTACAGGTAATGACTGACGAGGTGGGAATCAGACGAATACGCCCGTGAAACAGCCGCTCCTGAAGCGCTGAGTATTTCAGATCGTTGGTCGAACCAATGATGAGGGTCATGCCGTCCATCACATCGGTATAAGAACCGACGGTGACATTATCGTAATTGAACTGATACCAGGGGAAAGGGGATGGCAGGTTGCCGCTGACCTGACCTGCGAACACCACACGCTGGCTGAAAAATGACACGTTAACCTGGCCTGCGTAGCGTCCAGAGCGCAGGAGATTGTACTGGTCAGTGGTCAGCGGTTCGTTGAAGGCCATTAGCTCAGTTGCACCAATCTGGTATAGGATAAAGTGAAGGTTTTGAAGGCAGGAGCCATCTGTTTGCCCTGATTTGGCAACTGCTCAATTTTCAGGATAGCGTTATAGACATGCCAGACGTTGGGATTTTCCTGTCTGAATTCCGCTGTAACAAACGACCAGTATTTATCGCTGTTGATATTGTGGAAGATGTAATAGAACTGCGCCTCGGTAACGTATCCCCACACCGGTTTGGCAGACGAGAAGCCTGCATAATAGAACGAACCATCGGTGTTGGTCTTTTCCTGACCCAACATAAATGATCCGTAGATCACTGGCGCAAGAAATGGCACGTCTCCCGCAGGTGTAATAGATTCCCATGCCGCCAGTCCTGCTGCGTTGTTATAGCCCACGGCTATTTTGGAGTTAGCGTATTGATAACTCATTGGCCTTTTGTCCAGTTCTGTAGCATTGCAGCTACGGCATCGGCATTGGCCTGCGGGTCGGAGACACCCTGAATGGTAATGCTAATAGGTCCAAGATTATTGTTGTTCTGAGGTGCTTGCACGTTACCACCTTGCAGGGGGGTGACATAAGCCGCACCGCCGCCGACGCGGTAAGAGCGTCCAGCGATATTGAGCGTTTCATCCTGACCTGCTTCGCTCATCACGAAGCCCTGGCCTGCACTAAAATCACCGCCGCCAGCAAACTCCGAGAAAGTGGAATGGCCCGCATAACTTGTTCCGCCGCCAGTAGCACCGCCGCTAGCGCCTGTGAGAACATCCAACTCCTGTTGAAGGAGTGCCATCCGCGCATTGTAATTTTCCTGATAGAGCGTAAGTTCACGGTTCAGATTTACGCCAATCTGGGTCAGCTTGGCCTGTTCAGCCGTGTCCAGATCTTCCTGCTGGCGCTGCGCCCATGTGTTGAGGTCACGAGTTTTGCGATCCTCGTTGGTATTTTCCTGATCAATGGCTCGATTGGCAGCCACCTGATCCGCTTCGACCTTGCGCTGCTCAGCCGTGATCTGCGCCGTCTCCTGATTCTTGATCGACGTGTTCAATGCATCCTGCTGCTGCTGAAGATGCTGTTGAAGCAATGCTTCCTGATTGGAATAGGAATTAACCTCATCCTGTTCCTGCTGTTGGAGTTGGAGGTGAAGCTGAGCCAGTTTGTTATCATAACTGGTGTTTTCAGTCGCCTCTTTATCCTTTTCGGCCTGCTGATCCTGATACAGCTTCTCGAAGTTGCCATTGAGAACATCATCCTGCTCGGACTGCATCGCGTTCTGGCGAATACTAGCGAGAGTCTGTTCATGGGTCAGTTCATCGGAAACTTCGCTATCGTGCTCTTTAACAACCAGGTCTGACATCTTCTGCTGCTCTTTGAGAAGATCGTCAGCCTGAGTATTGTGATTGTCTTGAATAAGTTTCGCGGAATCTTCCTGATATTTAGTCTGGTCGTCCGCAAGCTGATTTAAGTAAGCATTCCAGGCATCTTCATCCTTCTGAGAAGCGCTGGTGCGTATATCTGCGATCTTGTCAGCAGAAGCCTGAACAATATCTTCTTCTTTGCGAGTGCCATCCGTAACAATTTTTTGGAGATTGGCGCTGCCCTGATTTACTGCATCCTGATATGCCTGGTCAGCTTTCGTCTTGGCATCAGACACTTGCTGCGTGTACTGATCTTCTGTCGATGTCAGTTGCTGGAGAACTGCCGTGCGCTCTTTGTCGGCCTCGGCAGCAGCCTTGCTAGCATCTGCAAGGTCTTGCTCATGCTGCGCCCAGTCATCTGCTGCCTGCCCCGCCGGGATAACAACATCGGTCAGGTGCTGTTGGGCATATCTGTTATCATCCAGCGCTTTGTTGTTAGCAGCAATGGCATCGGTGGTCGCTTTGGATGTGTCATTGATCTGGGCAAGTTGATCATGCTGCGCCTGAAGATTCGTCTGCTCTTCTTTAAGCTGTGCGAGTTTCCCCTGAGCCTGCTCAGCAGTAAGCCCATCCAATGACTGATTAATCTGCTCTTGATCCGCCAGCTTCTGAGCAGCTTGCGTATGATTGTAGATGGCATCAGCGGCTTTGTTCGACCCACCCTGGATTGCCAGAAACGCATTAGTATCTGTTTCCTGCATCGCCTCAACACTGGTGTTGAGCTTATCCACAGCGTCCTGAGCATCCTTGTAGCCTTTAGTGCCTTTGGCTTGCGAGGCTGCACCGACTTCTTGTTCATTGCCAGCGACATCCTCAGCGTTACTGGCCTTCTGGAATTCCTGTGCCTTAGCCTTGAGTTGATCCTCTGTGGTTCCAGGATCGGCATAGGGGCGAATAGCATCTTCTAGAAGTTTAGTTTGGCCGGCCTGAAGGTCTTTGACTTTCTGCTGATTATCAGAGATCGTCTGCTGGTTATCATTGAGGTCCTGAGTAGCCTGAGTAGTGTTTTCATGCGATATCTTAGCAAACTGATCTTCCTCAGTAACCTGACGTTCTAGCCCTGAAGCAGCCAGGTCTGCCTGTTCCTGCAAAGTATGCAGCACTGCAATAAGACCGATAATTGCAGTAGCAACCGCAGCCACAGGAAGGGCAACACCTGCGATGCCAGCCAGCGGCACTTCCATTGCAACCAGACCTTCAGTGAAGCCTGGGATCAGCCCACCAGTTTCAACCAGCTTGTCATTGAGACCAACAAAAGCATCCTGAACTTCCTGGATACCGCGCTGGATAAAGAGAACGTCTGCGCCACCGGTGAGCGGACCGGCCAACCCTGGCGCACCTGCTAATCTTGCCAGACCACCTGCGGCACGCGCACCTCGCCCGATAGCAAGAGGATTGCCAATACCGCCGCCGCCACCTTCACTATCATCTTCAGCGGGTCCAATGAGACCGCCTTCTGCACCATAGCCAATATCACCAGGTTGGGATAATCCAGGCGTGTAGGACCCAGTAGGTGAACTAGCTAACTGCTGCTGGACCGCAGCCTGCTGTTCAGCTTCAGCACGATAAGCATCTGCCAGCGCATTGATCTGGTCGATTTGCTTTTGCGTGGTGTCGATGGATTTGTTCTGCTCATCATCAAATGTCTGCCATGCATCAGACTGAGCACGAAACGAATCAGCCAGTGAGTTGATCTGCTGCATTTCCTGATCAACCACGGCTTGAAGATCGTTGACCGATTGAGCAACCTGATTGCTGCTCTGGTCAACGGCATCAGAAAAGGCTTTAGGCGCGGCTGAGGCACGCTGAAAGGCATCTGCAATCTGGTCCAGACTTGCAGCAGCCTGATCATCGCCTGTAACCTGAATCTGGATGCTTTCCAGAATCTGCCGTACAGTCTGATCTGCCATTAACTAAAACGCTCCCTTATAATCTGCCGCGCGTGGTCCCATCTCCTCAAGATCCTCGTCTTCAATGAGGCCATGAGCTTTCGACCACTTCCGATAGTTCACCTGTCTGTCCATCAGCATGATGTCATCCATCAATGCCTCGTCCTGATCTTCCAGACCACCTCTCCGAGGCCACATTTGAAAGCGGTCCAGGAAGAAATAGGCTAGCTTAACTTCATTCTCATCACTGTGGAATTTGGCTTCAATGTCCACAGGTTCCGGCGCATCATCGCTCAGTGGCTCTGGGTTGAGGACCCCGCTTCCGACGTACCGCTTGACGATATTGCGGATACTATTTTTTTTTCAGCGTCCACCGTTGAATAGCCGTTCAATGCTGGGACGCGCATTTCCAGTAGTTCGCACAACTTTTCATCAGTCTGTGCAATGAATTTCAGGAATATTTCCAGCGTGGCGGCATCACCCGCAAAAGCAGTCATCTTCGCAAAATCGAAGTTTTCACACTTCACGATCTGCGTGATGAAGAAGCCAAAGATAGTGATATAGCGCTTATAGAAGGGGGTTTCATCCCCCGCTGGCTTCAGCGATACCCACACCTGCCGCCTCACCTGCCCGTCCAAAATGGTTGGACGGGCAAGTTCGATGCGGATGTCACCGTACTCGATGGTATCCGTTTGCATCCTACAAAAACTCCACTTGGGCAATCAACCGCAGGCCAGCCGTTGGCACAGACCCGAAGTCGAACTGGTAGTTCGTGCTCACCAGTGTCACCGTCGGTGTCACCAACACGCCATCCTTACGAGTGACGTTCGGATAGCCTGGGGCCAGCAAACCGCTGCCAGGGATCGCGCTCTGAGGCAGGTTGAACACCGAAGCAATGCCGTCGGCCTTCCAGCCGTAGTACATCGCCTTGTTCGGGCTGCTGAACGGGAACTCAACACCATTGCTGGTCTTGAAATTCGAGGACGTGATCGCCAGACCGTTCGGCAATATGCTCGACGGGTTGCAGATCACATGGCGCTTCCAGTCGGTGATCTTCTTTTCCGCCATGCCGTCAGACGACATGGGGACTGCTTTCACCTTCGGGAAGAGAACGCCGTCCCAGTTACCCTGACCCTGGCTTGCCTGGTCCTTCGAGATTGACAGCCGCTGCATGAGCAGAGCGCCATCAATGTAGGCTGGCAGATAGGGCTGGATAACACCGAACGAAAGGTTGCCCTCAGCGACCACGGCTGTGGTCTGCGTGAGTGCGTCCAGCGTGAGGTCGGAGACACTACCAACAATGTCGAAACTCGGCAGTGTTTGTTGTGGCTCAACGATCTGACCCTGAACCTGATCTTCGCCCGTGCCCAGAAGAACCAATGGTTCTATGGCCTTATAGGCTGCGGTTTTCACGCCGGACATGAAGTAACCGGCCTGCCCATTGTTGGGTCCAGGCACAAGCGTACCCGTTGCTCCGGCAAAGTATCCGTCCTGGTCGAGCGGAATGAACCATGCGATTCGGAATCCGCCCGACAGGACCTTGATAACGTTGTCAATTGCTGGCATTTAGTAGTCCCTCTCCGGGTTTGTCAGATAGAAACCCAGTGTCCATAAAAATTTCGCAGCGATGATGTCACCTGGCATCAGGGGAGTAGTTAATTCCAGTGACGCACCCAGAAAGTTATTGATCCGACCCGGTTTCGCGTCGGAGGTCAGCAACGGTCTGGACCGACCCATCGCCATTGTGTAAGGAATCCAGGTATACAGTTGTTCTTCCAGTGCGCCATCAAAGCCCTCGGTTCGCTTTCCGAGCTGTAGTTCAGTCACAATTGCTGTGACCTCAGCATCTTCCCAGATACCGATGGGCTGTGGCTTGATAGTCGATATCCCGTTCAACCACTTGGGATAGATAGCCTCGGCTTCATAGCGCATAAAAGGCTTTGCTGCTGTCCCAAAGTTCTGACCGAGTATTTGCCCGACTGCCGTGGATATTTCCTGTTCAATGGCAACAAGATGATCCATCGCGTCCTGGACGTTGATATAGTTGAGCAGGGTGACGGTCATACCGCGCTCCATCCCCAGTCACGGGTCTGGTTAGTGATATTCAAGATCTCCGACGGTGCATCACTCGGATAGATCATCGTCTTGCCCTGCGACAGGTCGGTTTTTACTGCCTCGTAAGCCCCACGCCGTGAGTACCAGTATCCCAGCCATCGGTAGGCTGCCCGGTTGATCTCTGGCTGGACCTGCCATGTGGATATCTTAGTTCCCGCAGGCCATGCCTGAGCGGTAGATCCGTTCTGCCCACGAAGAGCAGTGATCGTTAGCCCGACAGGATCTGTGGAGAGAACCATCATCCATTCAAACACAGCGGGAGTCGCCAGACTATCTCCGACCTGAATCATGTTTCCGGCAGACAGCGCTGGACTGTAGCCCCAGCTATTCATGCCTGCCGGAGTCGAAACTGCAAACGTGATAATGTGGTTATCGATGTCACTCGTAATGGTTTGCAAGCTGTCTATCCAGCTTTGTGGGTAGTTCTGTCCGTAGCCCCAGTAGCCCGTGACTCGAATCTTTCGCAGAAACTGACCGGGGGCAATCCAGAAGTACGTGCCAAAACCAAAACCATACGACCAGCCATAGACCTGATTGCTGATAAGCTGCAACTGCATGTTTGGCGAGTCTTTCTGCACAAACACATAATCCACATCGAATACCAGCACATTGTCAAAGGCATCAATAACCTGAGTCGGATACAGGATGGGACGGCCCAGATCTAACTTGCGCTGAACGTCATCGATCCATGTGCCGAAAGCATCATAGCGATATTCCTGATAGTAAGGCAGATAGCGCTGGCGTGTCATGACATTCAGACGCGATCCCAGATCGACCAGATTGTTGACAATCCAGTTGTCACCGGAATGATCGCTATCAGGCACTTTAGCCTCGTCACGAACCTGCGCCAGCGTACATAACCTGTCAGGAGGGAACATCGCTAATCCGTCTCCACAATCACAGTGACCGTCGCATCGGCTGAGCCATCCCGAATCATCAGAAGCGCAGCAGTATTTTCCCGACCAACGACCTCGAAGATCGGGAAATTATTCGTCGGCAGTCGCAACCCGGCAGTTGTTGTGGGTGGATTGGTCGTCACAGGGTGATCCCACGCCACGCGAAGGGCATTGGCTCCGACGCTGATAAAGACTCGGTCTGCTGCCGCAGCCACACCGGGATCAAATCCGAACGCCACCAGACTCAATGCCACTGTAGACACGGTGCCTGTGATGTGAACTGACTGCGAACTACCGTTAACTGCCATGCTGCACCGCCTACTTCAACACGTAGCGACAGGCCAGATAGGCCAACCCTACGGTTGGAGATCCGCCCATCGTGACGTACACGGGCTTCTGCGAACTGAACTTGGTGAACCACTTGTTGAGAGTGATCCATGCTGTGCTGAACACCGGTCCTGCTGTACCCAGAACAGACTGGGCGTTCAGGAACGAGGTGGGCAGCGCCACGCTCTCACCCACGGACAGAGTTGCGCTACCATCGAAGATCGTCTGGACATCCAGATCGAAGCCGATGATCGTTGCGCCCTGTGGAAGGGTGAAGGCCAACTTGTTTGAACCCGTGGTCGGTGTCAATTGGAAGTACTTGACACCGAGAGTGCCCCCCAACATCGGGGGGGCATAGCCGTCGCCATCACTGGCGTATACTGCGGGGAAAGGTCCATCTACCATGAGGTTCCCCCTTTATACGCTCAGTGAGGTGTAGGATTGAAGGTGCAGCTCGATGGCGTTGACCGTGACACTGACCGCACCAACTGGAGCCAGCGTGACGCTGAGATAGCGCATCAACTCATCGCGCTTCAGGCCGAACTGAACTTTGCCGCCAGCAGAGCCAACGACATTGGGAATGGTGTAACCGGGCACACCAGTCACAGGATTGAGAATGGCATCGGCTGGGACATTCACGAATGTCGTGTTGTCAGTAGCCATCACGGGCTGAATAGACAGCGTGCCAGTGCCGCCGCTTGGGACCTGAATGGCCATCAAGACTGGTCCAACTGCGTTCACCAGGTCCACGCCCGCAGGTGTGGTGCTGGACGTAACCGCACCGTTTTGCAGCCAGTTGATGCCAAGAGCATTATCTAAATACGTAAACATGCTTCATTCTCCTTAGTTGGTACCGGTGGTTACGCCGGAGATGGAGACGGGAAGAACGCCCTTCATGACGAAGAACGCCTGGGGGTACACGATTTTCACATCCGCGTACACATAGATCAGCAGGCCAGCCTGCAAGTTCCCAGCGAAGGTCTGGTCCAGACGCACCTCAACCTGATCGCTCAGGCCGATGTACATATACTGCCAGTCGCCACCAAAGACATAGGACGAGTTGGTGCTGGTCCCTTCAACGACATTGGTCGGAATCTGGTTGGAGATCGCATATGGCATCGCCATGATCTCACGCTCGGCTGCGGCACGCCACGCAGGACGCAGCAGAGGATTGCCCAGAGTGTCAGTCGCCAGCGTAAAGGCGCGGCTGATCTGGCTGTGGAGTGCGATACCGCGACGTGACCCGTCATCATAGGGCACGTTGGCATCGTCCAGCAAACCAAACGCCTGACCAATATCCGTGAACTGAGGAATACGCCCGTTCCCGCCCATGTCATAGGTCTGAGCCGATGGTGTGTTCAGGATACCGACGATTTCCATACCGCCGCCGGACACGAGCGCACCGCCCGTACCAAGCAAAGCAGCCTTGTCGATCTTCAAGGCAATCGACTTCGCCATCTGGTTGCGCAACTGCGACTCGGCTTGTGGAGTCATATTTGCTTCAACGTTGAAGGGGACCTTCACCAGGCTTGAGACACCGTGCGGGTACAACGTAACCGTGCGGTACCCAGGCTGGCTGTCAGAGACGGCCTGATTCTCACCAACCCATTGCGCATCGGGCGCTGAGTTCATGATAGGAACGGTCAGGACGTTCGTGCCCTGCATGTCGATGTGCTCAGCCCCAAGCTGATAACAAACGACTTTGGCACGCAGCGGGTCCAACACGACTGGAGAAATCTCCTGGTGCAGGATATAACCACCGTTTGGACCCGAAGCGGAGGACATTGCCTTTTCCGCGCCGATCACAAAACGAGGACGTTCCATCCGCGCGATGCGCTTCAGGTCGGCATACACACCAGCCAGAGGCGTTTTGGTGATGCCAGTGTTTTGATTGATGCCCTTCTGGGCGATTGAACCAGTCATATATGGCCCCACTGACTTTGAACCACCGCCGCTTGATAAGTGACGGCTAAGGACGGAATAGTTGTACGGTGCTGGATCGCTCATCGTCGCGGTAGGAACATCGTCCTTTTCGCTTGACATCGCAGCGCTGTACAGGTTGTTGAGGTGGCTGGTCACATCTTCGGCCTTGCTATCTTCGGGCATACCAAGTGCCTTGATCAGATCCGGGTGAGCTTTGCCTTCGGTATTAATCGCTGCAATGTGGTTGTCCATTGCACCGCGTACCGCAGTAGGCTCCGGTTCACAGCCATACATCTGTGCCAGGGCGTGCAGGGTTGATTCGGGCTGCTCGTCGGCATCGAAGTCGTCATTTGCATCATTGACTTCTTCGAGACCGTCCTTTGCAGCGTCTTCCTTCTGCTCTTCCTGGTCTTCCTTCTCGTCTTCTTTATCCATTTTTCCCTCTCTTATTTCTGCTTTTGTGGCTTCCTCAAGCGTGTCAGTCGCCTCCCGCTCCTGCATCACACTCTTCAAAGCCAGTTCCAAACTCTTGGCGGCAAGCACGGGGCCAAGTCCCGGTTCGGCAGGGGTGCGAGTAAGGCTGCATCCCGCTAACGGCCACAATCCCAGATGTCCGTCAGCGGGGTCATACCCCTGCTGCGCATAATGGGAAAGGCTGTCACTAGAGTAGGCAAACACACCGTTCGCTGCGTCTTTCGCAGTGCGGACGTAAAGTGGATGGTCGGTGTGGAGAGCGTGCTCTCCCCAGATTCCCCGTGGGTACACCTTTACCAGGGTGCGTTGCCCAATAGGGTCCCCGCCGTAATCGGGGTTTTTGCCGTGTTCCATCCACAGAGGCGCGTTCGGGTAGTAATCCGCAAACGTTTTGGTCATGTCATCAAAAAAGGTATCCTGCAAATCGAGATTTTCAGGATCCGTGAAAAGCATCATCCAGCCCTCAACCGAGGTCGGTAGACCATCGACTGCCTTCGAGCCAATCATTGAGGCACGGTTGCAAGCACCCTGCGCTGCCAGCGTAGCCTTAACGTCATCCCCGGTTTCTTGCATCACCTGATCGTAGACTTTTGCCCACAGGCTAAAGTCTTTCTCGCTCAGATCGGATGGCATTTTGCCAGACAGATAAGCCGCAACCTTTGCCTTATCCTCTTTGGACAGGCCAAGTTCAGCCGCGCGTGCCCGAATGCGGGAACGAACTGTTGGCTTGTCAGCATCGGGAATGTCGGCACGATTACCGTGCGGAGGGTTAGGTCCCATCGCTGCGGCTGCCAGCAACACATGTCGAGCGTCTGGCATCGGCAGTTTCCACGAAGATGGTGTGTCCTTATCGGGCACATAACCATACGTGTCAGGATTGGCATCCTTGCCTGCTGCTTCTTCCTCTGGCGCTTCACCGTAGAAGTAGGCATTGAAGTCTTCTGAGCCACGAGGATGATGAGCCTTTTCGCCTGCCACTTCATCGACTGCTGTTTCAGTCTCAGCAGGCGCATCGGAGATCTCTTCGATCACTTCCTCATCTGGCTCAGACTTGGTAGCAACGGGCACTTCCCCGTGCGCATGGGCAATGGCTTCTTCGCGTGTGGCGTAGCCTTCTTCAGGAGAACGCACACCGGAAGTCATGTCCAGAACGCGGTATTTACCGTCGGTCTTGCTCTTTACAATTTTCACTGTCAAGGACTTCTTTCCTTTCCCGCCGGATAGCGGAATGGTGTAATCCCCTGCCTCTCCATAGGATTCCCAGAGACTGTCAAAGGTCACAGGGACAGGTTGGAGTGGGATTGTCGGGGTAGGCATCTCTTTATCGATATAGGCCAACGTCATATGCGGCGTGTAGCCATGAGTCTCCAGCGGATCGGCATCCGCACCTTTCAGGAAAGCAACCAGTGCCTGCCGGAAACGTGGAAGGTCAGGGCAATCGAAGTTCAGGTAGATGCAGTCCTTATCAGGCGCATCCATGAACCGACCAATGCCGTTCAGAGTGCCACTGAGCGCAGGCCAGCCCTGTGCGAACTTAGTCAGTTCGGACTCCAGCGCTTCCTCATCTGGCATCCAACCGGGATCATCAGTGCTGCCCAGATAGGCCAGCGTGACATGCATTTCATCGACTGGCATCAGGCAGTCTTCTGGTAGTCCAGCGCCCTTCGCCAGTGCGATCAGATGTTGGGCAATAACAGGCGGAATCTTGAACGCGATCATGATTCCGTCCTGGTGGTCAGCATCCTTTGCCGGGATACCAATGGTAGAACGGAGAACATAACCGCCTGCTGCCCCTGTCGCGCTGCTCATCGCTTTGGCCGTCATGATTGGAAAGCTCCCAACGCTTCGTCCAGCGCTTCAAGTAACATGTCTTCGACCAGATCTGCAATCTCATTCTCAGCGTCCTCGAAGTCGTTGCCCCAGCCTGTATTCTCATGGCCTGGAACAGCATCTGGACCGTAGACCGCCTGCGCGTAGTTGTCACCCTTCCAGTCCACAGCGTCATTCTCTATGGTCAGGAAAGTATCATTGGCACTGGTGTTTTCGGAGACGACCCAACTGCTTTCCAGTTTGTCGGTGCGGTCCCACTGTCCACCGTTCGGGTCCCAGTCCTGTCCAGGGATCTGCCCGGTTCTCTTCATCCAGAAATACCAGTTGCGACTGGGAAGGGTTGCGAAATCAAAGGGATGCACAACATCACCAGGTGGAGGGGCAAAGCGGTCATTGACCACTTCCACCACTGCCTCATGGATGGGACCATGCACAGCTTCGTAGATTGGTTCGCGGATGGCAGCGACCTTCTGGCGAATGTCACGCAGAACATCTACAGCGACTGAGGGGTTGTACTCCACGCTGAAGAAACTCATATCGCCACCGCCTCAGTGTCAATGACCATATTGTGCTCATGGTCATGATGGTCATGTGACTTTGTGCCTGCGATGGGTACGCCTGCCAGTGAACCATTGGCCGGTTCAGTTGTGTCATCGAGCGTACACAGACAGTTAATCCCCGTGCAGATACAACTATCGGAGCGGGGATAGATTCCATATTTGAGCCAGGTACGCGCACGATGCACCTGCCCGTCAGCACCAGAACACGTTTCGCAGTGGTCTTTCGTGCCGCCAAGCGTAAATTTCTTCATGCCGTTCATCTTGCCGTACATGTTGCCCAGTATCTTCATGCCCTGTAGACCCTTATTGATCCACAGTTCAATTCGACTAAGCATGGCATTACGGGCTGCTGAAAACTCAGGGGTCTCCCTGAGCGGAATCACATTGCGATACATGTCGTTTGCCAGCGCAGTCCAGTAACTGCGTTCCTGCTTTGTTTCCAGATCGAGCGCTGACTTTTCTTCATCGGTCATCTCAGCGGGATCTGTACCCGCTTCCTGCATTCCGTTCTTAAACGCATTCAGGAAAGCCATCTCAATTTCGCTACGCCCTGCTACTCCGAACTGATTGCGATTCAAGTTTCCCTGGAAAGCATCGGTCATGAGTTCATATAGAGCAGTGCGATACTGTGCCTCGGTGTCCTCGTAGCCTTTAACCGCCTGCACCCGGATGGCATTCCAGATTGATTCCGACGGTTCTTCACCGGAAAGCAGGAAACGACCAAACGCTACTGCATGGGCGGGTAGAGAGTCGCTCTTAAATGCATAATTTCTGCCCTTGCGCTCAATGAGAACACGCCAGTTCTTCAACTCTTTGTGCTGGGCATCGGGCAGGAACGGAATAGGATCGACACTTTTGCCTGTTGGTGCGGTAGGTGCAGTCGCTTCGGTAGATGCGCCCACTTCCGCAGCACGTGGAGTGCTTTCGCCTGTGCGGGATGGCTTATCGGGCTTAGCATTTTCTCCACCGGAAACCATGCCTGGATTACCAGGGGCCACACGCCAGTAGTTCTGCATTTCAGCGGATGGCACTGGAATGCCGCCGATAAGGTACAGACCTGTCAGGTTTTCGTCTACATTCAGCCCCAGTGTTTTCTGAGCATTTGCCAGATCCAGAACACCGTCCTTAAGCTGCTTGCTCACGGTATCCGTGCGGGATGAGATATCCTCGTCCAGGCCACGTACACGCTTGAAGGTGGGGACAATGCGCCATTCAGGATTGAGTGGCTTGGCAACCTGCTCAGTGAAGATGTCGGCATAGCGTTCTGACTGCGGGACCAGCCAGCTAATGAGCCATTCACGCTTCTGGTCGTAGAACTTTGTGCCCTGCGCACGCTGCGCCTGACGTGGCTCAATAAGTTCAAGTGGAACGCGCAGGATACGCAGACAGGCATCACGCGCCTGGTCGGTCAGGTTGGGCATTCCCAGCTTATCGAAGTCTTGCTGGAATTTCAGCATTTCCCAACGTGTGGGTAGAACAACCGTGCGACCTGCATTGGCTGCGCCCTGATACATCCGGCGCAGGTATTCACTCAGTTCGAGTTTCTGGTCAGGACCAGGGACATAACTCGACCCGTCCGCAGGCTGAATAACAAAGGATGGCATCGCCATGTTGCGAAAGAACATCAATTGCGTGGCTGTGATCTCTGTCTCGGTAGCAGCCTGCGCATAAGCGACCATCAGCGGACCCGTGCCGCCAAAGTCTTCAAAGAAGTCAATGTTATGGAAATAAACAGTGTCTTCCGGCGGCAACCAGTCCAGATCTGGTTCAAGCTCGCTGCCCCAGACCGGACGGATATGGAAACCGCCCAGACCGCGTGAAGTATCGGTCTCACGGCGGAAGAAGTTATTGTTAATCCACTGAAACCCGTCGAGAATGCCAGACTGAGTCTTCAACCGACGCAGCAACACTTCGCCATAGCAGCAGTAGGACGTTTCAGACCGCTCAATAATGCTCTGGAAGTTAGACTGGAATGCCGCCTGAATGCCCTGAGCGCGAGGGGTGAAGAATTTGGGATCTCCCTCTTCGAGCAGTTCTCCAGCGGCATTGGCGATCTTAAAGTCAACCTGGCGCAGCGACTCAGCGCGGAGTTCAATGGCAGAACGTGCTGTAACTGCTGTCCTGAACAAATGTGCGATCTCGCTGTAGGAGACCTGCGGACGTAGCAGTGCGACTTCCTGATTCAGGTAAGTCTTGATAGCGCTGCCGCTGTTTTCCATGACGTTGAAGGGCAGGTCATTCAGGTCCAGTTCAAAGCGATTCTTGCGAATCGTTTGCGTGATCTGCTTTGATCGATTCTTTTTGCCCTGGAAGTGTCGATTACGGTGACTCATAAGAATATGTACTCCGCAGTGGGCCATGCAACATCAATGGGCGGAGGAGGCGGAAACTGGACATTTCCATAAAGCACATCAGCGGGGATAATGCCCTGCGAGGCGTGCGGGATATCGATAAGTTCCGGTGCCCACTTGGGAACACCGTAGGTTGCGCCATGATAGGCCAGCGCTAGAGACATCACCATATCGTCATTCGAGTCACGGGGACCGGAATAACGGAATGCGCCAGATGGCAGTCGCTCCATCTGGAATGCATGGAGTTCGTCCAGAAGAAGCTGACCTATCGGCTGACCGTCAATGGCTTCACCCTTGTGAAGAACCTGTAGCTGACGATTGTCGAAGGCGGCAGCCAGTGCCTCAATGATGAGCGCCTTACTGCTACCACTGGTAGTGAAGGGCATAATGGGCAAGCCAGTGTCCATGAGACTTTCCATGAACGCCAGGTTGGTATTCTGCTCGACAATGATGCCTGCTGCGTGGAAAAGATTTGCCAGTGCAACAATGCGACCTTTTTGCAGCTTGTAGTCCACATGGTTGGCCCGGTCAATATAACAAACCGACATCAACGTTACGTCGATGACGGTGAACACGGAAAAGTCATTGGTCTTGGCAAGGTCAACGCCGATGACGTAGGTATGACCGGCCTTTGGCTGAGCCTGAACAAAGCCCTGCGCCATCTCTTCCAGATTGCGGAACACAGATCCTGCATCCGAAATGAACTCGGCCAGGTATTCCTGCGAGAAAATGTTGACGGGCGTAGTTTTACGTGCATCTTCAATTTCACTTGCAGGCAGGAACGGATTGTCGGAAGAAGGCTTGTGCCAGCTCTCCCAGTCGGGAAAAGCGTCGTTTTTGCCCAGTCGATACAGATTCCAGAACCAGTTGTAACCCTTTGGCGTTGAGGCAAACAGGGCACGACCCTGCGTGGTCATGAGCATGGGTCGGATAACTTCTTGCCAGGTGTCACCAGAGGGAACAACCGCAGCCTCGTCAATGAGCACGAGATCGTATTCGCGTCCACGAGGACCATCTGGGTTGTCCAGTGACCACATTTCCACGACTGCACCGTTGATGGTCTCAATACGGTGTTCGTCTTCCTTCTTTTCCTTCGTGATGGGCGCAAGCATGTTCTTGACAATGCGCCACATGTCTGCCAGCATCTTGTAGGTCGGGCACATGTAGGCAATGCGCTTGGCCTCGGACACTGCTCGAAGTATTTCAGCACGAAGGGTAACGGTCTTGCCCCATCGTCGACCACAGTCCAGAACACGGAACCGGGCAGGCGACTCATAGACTTCTATCTGTCCAGGATGAAGGGCGAGACCCAGATAGACATTAATCCTGTTGTCCATCGACCACCTGTGCATCTATGACTCTGGTGGTCTCTTCATCCTTCTTTTGCGGAGCGCCCAGAACGAAATTGATAACAATGTCGCCCCGTCCAGATTCCTGCTTCGGGCTGTACTTCTCTGGCCGGTTGCCTTTCAGGTGAATTTCAATCGCCTTGATTTTGGCTCCGGCAGGCGTATCCGGGGCAAGCGCCATGTCAACCAGCGCATCTTCGACATCATCTACAATGGACTCTTGAACATCATCCATAAGCTGGCGGAAGGCTGGATCAGTCTCACGCCAACGATAGACCATAAACTTTTGTAGATCCGCTGCTTTACAGGCTTTACCGAGGTGCGCCCGAAACTCGGAATAGGTCCGCAGAAAGCGTTCTTTCTGGTCCTGAATCTCAGCAAGCCGTTCTTCTTCCACATTGAATGCAGGAGAAAACGACTTGATATCTCGGTCTGGAGTTTGATCTAAGCGCTGCTGCCCGTCAGTCACATGATTTAGCCCATAAACAAAGAAGCATCTAATGGCAACAGATTAGATGCTTTTGAGGCTATAGACAATTAAGTAGTCTGGGGTAATAAAACTATCCTACGAGGTGTGTATTACCTCAGAAAATCTACTCTCTCTTATGACGGGATGGCTATATTGAGAATTGACCAGAAAGAATTCACCGTTCTTTTTAACGGCACGGCATTCCCAGGGACGGGTCAGTTGCATTGCATAGTTGAACGCATTGCCCGTCGAGATGCCCATGATTTTCCCGATCTTCTCGTAGGTCGGTGTATTGCCACCGTGATCTGCGGCATAGAAAGCAATAATGAGTTCGACCCGATCTCGCTGCAATAAATCCTTGTTTGCAATGAGTTCAATGAGTTCATCGGGCGGGATCCACTCGTCCAGGTCAGGCTGGAAGGGTTTGCGTTCTGTAGATTTATTTGACATCGGTCAATGCCTTTAATCGCTCAGATATATCCCACGAGGACTCACTTAGCCAGTACTTCTTGTCTTTGCAGGATACTTTTCCATATGATACCAGTTCCCTGACATACATGTGGGCGTTCCCTGCGCTTGTGGCAGCCCCTTCCGCTATTTCGCGCATCGTGGGAAACTGTCCACCATGAGAAAGTCCATAGGTTGCAATAAAGAGTTCTATTTGATCGCGTTTTACCATGATTTTGACTTTACCATAAAAGGTCCACGGACGTTAGGACTAAAGCGTGCAGCAACAGTCAGCGCCAGTTCGATCCGATGATCAACATCCCTCATTTTCTCAGTAGACCCAAGCGATCCGAGTGCATAATCTTCGCCAGATCCACAGGCAGCATAGTTCTCTGCGTAATGATTGACCTGAAAATCACTACAGACGCAGTAGATAGTTCCATGATAGCCTACCAGAAATTCTCCGCTGCTTTCCAGATTGTTTTCGATCTTGGAGATACCATGTTCTTTGAACAAACTGCGAACGTTTTCTGCAAAAACTTTGACCATGTAGGCATCGTCAGAAACACCGTCTTTCTGCCTGGGAACAGTCAGATGATGCTGCAAGATTTGCCCCATCCTGAATGACCAGGTATAGCCAATGAGGAAGTCTCCGACCTCGAAAACCTTTGGCAGCAGGCTGGTTCGCATTGTATTGCCTACGCTGGATGAACTATCAGCGCCTATGTATACCGTGTCGTTTTTAGCGATGCCAACAATGCAGGTCATTTGTATCCTTTGCTACTATCGTTTATGCTGCTAATTTCACTGGATATTGTGGCAATATAGGCGCGGCCATCCTTAAATTTCACAATTACTTTTGTGCCCGGATATTTACCAGCCGCAACCCCCAATGGATCGTCAATGGAAATAGAGATAAAGGAGCCTTTTCGCATAAACCGTACAAAGGTTTTCCCTTCGGAATCTGGGTCGTAAATATAGCCTTCCGCAGTCCCTAATATGCCAACCTCACCTTCCTCAGTGTCTGGCGTATCGGATGGCGGACTCCACCAGGGCAAATAGAGATCAGGCCACATTTCGCGCTGATCGAAGTACCGATCCCGCTTCGACTGCCACTTGTGCTGCCGTGCATCTCGCCCCAGTCGGCGGATGGCTTCCAGTAAGGTTGTCATGATATCCTGTAAGGACTTTCCATGACAGGCGGATCATCCCCGGTAAGTTCAACAAACTCTCCGAGCATATCCGCGCGAAACCCGACCTCGGAGGAGGACTCCACCACACTGCGAAGATCCTCGGCATTAAGGAACGGGTTGGTTTTGATGGGGAACATGAAGAACGCTGCATCGAGAAAGTGCTTCTTGCTCTGGGCGAACTTCTTCAACTCGATAAACAGGTCGGTCTGGTGCTTATGGCTTGGAACAGGCGTACCGACTGCCAGCAGTTTCCCGTCTGGGATTAAGCACGGCAAAAGTTCATCGAGCAAATAAGGAGTCATGGTCGCAGGCTCATTGATGATGACGAGATCGAACTGATGTCCCCTGTATTTATCCTCGTTTTTCTCCATGTAGACAATTTTTCTGCCGCTGCTTACCACCATTGTTGTTTTGAAGAATTTGTTCATCCCGTGATTTGGACCAACAAAGAGGATTTCACGAGCATCGGATATCTCTATGCAAAATCTGCATAGTGCATCTTTGCCCCAGCGCCGACTGGTAGACACAACACGGTAGCGATCTCTGGAGTCCAGGACTAATTGCTGTCCAGTATGCGGGATCATTCTGTTGCCGCCTTGATCTCCTGATCGATCTGATCTGCCAGTGAACGCAATTCATTGGCGCGACTTTTGACCTGCATCCACGAAGCAATGGAATTAAGCAATGGTTCGTAATTGAAGTCGGGCAAAATCGCTGGTCCGTTAGGCAAAAAACGGGGAAGTGAATTCCCGCTGGCAACATCATTTAGTAGATGGAAAGCCCGAATTTCCTCCTCGGTGCAGGTTACAATAATCTCACCCTGAGACGTATAGCCAATTTGTTTCATTTCGTTTTCACTCCTTCAATAGCCTTCCGTAGTTCTTCAGCAACTCTGCCCACCTCTACCGATCTCATCTTCAAGTGCATGGGGAGCGACAATAGACGGTTACTGGCCTCGGTTGCTCTGGGCAAGTATCCGTGATACATCGGATACTGCGTGTTATCGACATAATGTACACCCGTTCCAATGCCAGCCAACTTCAGCGCATTGACCACTTCATTGCGGTTATCTACCAGTACCTGATACAGATGGCGAGACGGGACGCAATCTGGGGACATGGGCACGGTCTCGCAGACACCTGCTAACAGCTTGTCATACAGGGCTGCGATGCTCCGTCGATGCTGATTGTCATCGTCCAGATATTGCAGGGCAACCAGTCCCATTGCTGCCATGATACTGTTGCCGTTGTATTTCCAGCCAACATTCTCCACGTCATATTCCCATGAGTATCCGGTGCCGGAAGACCTTGCATAGGTATCCTTGTCGATGCCCATCCAGGACAATTTGCGCGACTGAGCATCCATTTCAGGATCTGCCCAACAGATCATGCCAGAATCGCCCGTCGGTAGATTTTTCACTGCCTGAAAGCTGAACACGGAAACATCAGCGGTTGCACCAACATGATCGCCATCTAGCCAGCGCGTTCCTGCCATGTGAGCAGCGTCCAGAATGAGCTTTAACCCATGAGATTGGCATATCTCCCAGATTTTGGCGTACTGTCCTACATTGCCTCCAAGTCCTACGAAAACTACGGCTCTGGTGCGCGGGGTGATTTGCTCCTCTACACTGTCGGGGTCCAGACACATGTACTGGTCAACATCTGCGAATACAGGTGTTAATCGTTCATACAAAATAGGATGATTCGTGCTGACGAAGGTGATCGGCGTGGTGATCACTTCATCACCATCGGACCATCCATAACTGAGTTGGTGCATTGCCAAATGAAGTCCTGCTGTCGCACTATTCAAGAAGCACGCATTTGGCAGTCCAGTGTATTTCTTCCACGCTTCTTCAAACTCAACAGTCTTGTAACCGATGCCCGTCCAGCCCTTTTCGAGACACTGGCGAATCTCGGCAAGCACTTCTTCGGTGCGAAAGACGGGGGTGAAAAGTTGGATGGAATCGCTCATTTGATCACCTGCGAATTACCACTGCCACCAACAATATTCTGTGTCGTACTGATCGGCGGACCATCGTAGCAGTCAATGATGGTCGATTGTCGTCCTGTACCATGCCAGAACGCCCACTTAATGAAGTGTCGATGTTCCATCCAGAACTCGATCAATTCTTCAGCAGCCTCTTTGCCATCGTTGCCATGCGGATACATTTCACTGGCGTTATCGACCAGTTCCTGAAATTTTTTGCGAAGTTGTGCAGGAGTCATTTCGTTGTTTTTCCTCTCATTTTGCGGTAAAATACGAATTACTGTGGTCTAGGGTAGCTCCCGAAAAGGTGGTTTCGTCACCGCCCTGACCCATATACATCTTGACGAACTAGCACAAGACGAGGTGCTAAGTGATCTACCAGCCGTCTCCAATTGGTCGGATATGCAAAAAGTGCAACGAATGGAAACCGCGAGCAAGGCTCGTAAAGGAAAAACGCTGTCTCTGGGGCGTACATGCCCTTTGCCTTGACTGTGTTGCTGCGAGAATAAGAGAAGACAGACAGAAAAATCCTCTCAAATACCGTATTTATGAGCGGAAATTTAGAAAAGAACATCCAGATCGGTATCGCACATATCAAAGAAGCCATAACGAACAGAGAAACGCAGGAAACCGTCGCCGCCGCGCTCTCAATCCACAACATGCTAGAGACTATCACAATAGATGGCGAAAGAAGAATCGTGAACTTGTCAGACGGTATGAACAAGCGACTAATAGCCGTCATCCTGATCGCGTAAAGCAAAAATCGCAGGTGAGAAGATCCCGAAAGCATAACCTTCCCTCCGAATTCACTGAAAAACATTGGTTGGAATGTCTTCAATACTTCAACAATAGATGCGCATACTGCGGTAGACCACAAGGACTGTGGCATTCTCTTTCGCAAGATCACTTTATCCCAGTTAAAAAAGAGGGCGGTTATATTCCAGGCAACATCGTACCAGCATGTCATGGTATAGATGGTTGCAATGAGAGCAAACACGACAAGGATGCCGTTGATTGGCTGACTGCAAAGTACGGAAAGCGAACAAGCAAATTGATCTTGCAAAGAATATTTGCCTATTTTCAATGGGTCGAGCATTCTAGCGCGTTACCCTCAACTGAAAATCCCGCGCAGGTTCATGCCACACACCAGGGACAATCGTAATGTTTTCACGATTGAACCCGGCATCCACTACCATATCTGACAGTGACTGCGGCGTATAACCCCAGCGGTGTCCCATTAACGGTTCATCGGGCGAACTATTTCCGAAGACTCCCCACCATCCGAACTGCTCAACCGATCTGCCATCTGGTGGTTGAATAACACCTGCGATCACTTTGCAGCAGTATGCCAGATCGGGCTGCTCAAGGATCAGAAGACCTTCAGGCAGCAAAACATCATAGCATTGCTTGAGCACAATCAAAGCGTCCTGTTTGAAGAAATGCTCGATAATGTGCGATGCTACGACTTCTGTGAATTTTTGTGACATCACTTCGTCGGGTAACGGCGGTAGCATAGCGCAAATATCAGGTTCGTTGGCAGGATTCCCATCAATGGTTACATATTCCTGCCAATGCCATTCTCCGCTGCCTATGAGCAACTTCGTCTTATTTATCACGGTCTTCCTTTCCCTTCACTAATTCTTTCCAGATTACAGGTTGTGCTGTCAAATCTTCACAGATATAAAAATGTCCGCTGCCGTCCTGCACCATCACCCTGTTACTGGGAGGTGATATCTTGAAAATAGCCAACTCTGCAAACGATGGCATTGTCATCGGCAAGATAATCGTTCTCAGTGGCTGATATATCATGCAGCCCCACCGATAGTCTCCTGCGACATAGTATGGTTTCATTGATCTCATGGCTTGAAACCCGCAAGCACCTTTATCCACTTGAGCGCCACCTTGTCCGCTGTGAATTGCTGTGCAGCGACCCATCCCAACTCAGCATCCGACTCGCGCAGGGTTTTGTCGTTTGCGCTGGACAGAGCTGCGCACCATTGCTCAGTAGTCTCTGCCATCCAGAACAATCCTATCTCCTGATAAGAAGGGATAGGCGTTCCTACCACTGGTAGACCGAGGCCATAGGCTTTCAGCAGTCGGTTGGCACTCTTGGTCATCACCCAGTTGACCGACCATTGGGGACTGCCAAACACGAACGGGAAGATCGCCATATCATGCTCGACCATCAATTGGTCTACTGTATCAGCGGACCACTGCTGCGCATTCCAGCCTTCTTTAGGCAGTTGATCCGTCTGCTCGGAGAAATGCGGATTGTTGAGATCCGTAATAATGGTCAGATTAATGCCCAGTGTACGGCAAGCACGGGCTGCATAGCATAGATGATACATGTTCTGAGTATTGCCGACCCAGACAGCGCTATTCAAGTTGTCTGCGTGTACTTTCTTGCGAGGGCTGGTCGGCTCAGTATCCAGACAATCTGGAATAACGATTGCCCCAGGGAAATGAGCGAGCTTGGACTCAGTGTCCACTGTGATCTGATCCACCTCGGCAGGGATAGGCGTGGAAATAAGATCGTCAATGTCGAAAATGATACGCTTCCCCGCAGCCTTGAACATCTTCATTGAGCCATCCTGCGGCCAGACCTTCTGATACACCACAACGTCACAATCCGATGAATTGTAACTGTTGAAGGTAACGGTATGCCCCATCGCTCGGAGCGCTGTAGCGACCTTCCAGACACGGAGTCGACTACTGGCAAAGTCTGTGCTGCCTGCGGGGAAATAGTTAATGCGCATTGTTGTCTCTCAATTCACTGAACAACTGGTCAATGGCACCAGCTTCGATATAAACGCTAGCTTTTACTGACTCTGCCATTCTCCGATAAGCATCCTCGTAAGTATCTGCCCACATACAATCAATGAAGTCTGGCTGCTTACCTTCCTTCCAGATGTCCCATGCGATGCGACGTTCAATGCCCGATTCTGCTATCTCTAGCGGAGGTGCTGTATATGTATGCAATGTCCACCAGTTAACTTCAAGCGGTTTAATTTGCGCCACATTGTAAGGGAAAGCGATGCCGCGATAATCGAAGTCGCCGCGGTTGGTTCCCACATGGAATGTCCACTGCTTTGAAATAAGAAGGATGGCAGGAGCCAGTTTGATCTTCATCGTCTGCCTACAAACAATCTATCCGACATGGGATCATAAGCGGCAAAAATATCGAGATAGTCATATGGATTAGAGGGGTAGCCATGATAATTACCAACCATATAACGTTCAAATCGGATAGTGCGAACACTAACACTGGGACTAACACCGAAGTTGAGATCGATCATGCCAATATGTTCGATGCTCATTGGTCGCCAGTTGGCGGGCCGGTCCGCCGGATGGTAGCGATTATCGACCAGCCACTTGTGAAACCGCTTGACGCAGCGCAAATAGAACGCCTTCCAGCCTTTTGCGGGATACCAGTTATTCCGATAAGGACGCATCATTGAATCGTCCTGTACAGGGATCTGTATCTCACGGGGAGAATTGTACACAAGTTCAATGGTCGTCTTGTCATTCAACTGTGGAATTTTGCTGCGCATTTCGCGCCACAGATAAAAGGCAAGCGGACCATCTCCGATAACTGACTGCAAAGGATGAACGGGCGCTCTCATGCCTTTACCCCCACATGCTCCAGTATATCCATAACACGCTGACGACTTCGTTCAAAGGTGAATTGTTCAACCATTCGATATTGTTCAGCAACTGCATTCCCATAATAACTGTTGCTGCTGAGCAATTCAGCCATCACGCTAGCCTGCGCAGGGTCAAAGGGGTCAATATGTAGTCCTGGCGCATCATTGCACCACTCAGAACTGATCACAGGTGTACCGACCATCGCGCACAGAACCTGCTGCCGACCATAGCTATGGCGCGTGTAAATGTCCACGCACATCTGCGCCTTAGCCGTAATCGCCACAAAATAAGGCCATGCGACGTGCCCCAGAAACTCAGCCTTGAGGCCAGCGATACGCGCATAGTCCGAGGTCCAGTCCCGCTGCGCTGCATACAGCACCCGACAGCCTGTTTTGCGCTGGATGGCAGCCACTGCCGCAACGTTATTGGCAGTATTGTTGTCAATGTCGATGCTGTGGTCGAGCGTGAGAATGTAGTCTTCTTTGGGCAAGTCACGATAAGGCAAGAAGAATTCTGTGTCACCGATAGGGGATGGGAGATAAAACGTTGGTTTGTTCAATAGCTCGCCATACACATTGCAATCTGCATGTGTACGCCCCCCAATGGCATCTGCCATGCTCATCTGGTGCAGCATAAACATCCAGTCTGGACGAGTCAACACAATATCCACGCAGGCATCCGGGCAGGCAATACAGTAACAGGTCGGGTTGACCGCTTTTATCTGCTCAATGTGACGCGAGTCTGTGGTGTGGAATAAGTTAACTATAACGATCCTTGCTTTCCGCACCGCATCTGGCATTGTCCCTGGTTGCCGTGTATCCCAGCGTTGCCACGGCAAATCCAACACGGTAGACCAATTAGAGACGCTTACGGTAGGCGGACCACCTGGTCCGCTTGTAACGAACTCGCCCCACACAAGCGCAAGATCACTCAGTTGCATTGTTAACCACCTTGTTCATTTCTTCCCGCACAATAAGGCGGATCATTCTGGTCAAGTCAACCGACTTCTCCAGCGGGACATAATTTGCCGCGTAATCAGTGGAGATGCCCAGTGCCACCACGCCCGGAATGCTTGCCCTCATTCTTTGCAAAACAGCATTGATAAGTTCCCCGTCTCGGCCTGCAACAATCCAGACATCATCACCCAGATTGAACATTTTCATCTTTCCCAGGTCGAAGATTCCAGGTTGAGTAGCATCAATTGGCTCAGGTAGATCACTCATCCAACATTCCTTTCACAACACCCTCAATGTATTTCTTTAAAACTTCATTGTCATTAAGATTAAGCACTATTTCCAGCGAGAAGGGCAAGACTACCATTCGCACACCGATAGGAGCCAGCCTTTCCTGGTACACACTCACAACATGATCGAGCTTTTCATGATATAGTGGCGATGCACCGAGCGGTAGTCCAAACAGTATCAGCGTCGGGCTAACAACGATAACCGAAAGCAGAATGTCAGGCGTAGCCATATTATGCAAACCTTATCGATAGGCCACCGTGCCGCGTGCCATGCAAAGCCAGTGCGGTAGCCACTACTGTTTCAGTGTTTCTGACGGGCAGAAAATCTCCCTGTCCGCCAGCGCGGTATTCATAGCCAGATAGCTCATTGATAAGCCCTTCGTCAGGAACAATGCGCAATCGCCCCATATTTAATTCCAGCGCCAGATTATTGAGCATGTCGGCTCTGCTTGCCCTGGTCATACGTAGTGGGTACACGGGTAATCCCTCCGATCGCAACGCTTCGATGTTAGGACCGCCAATGCTGGCCGCCTCAACATAGATAAGCTGCGGTTTCCATATTTTGTGCAACGCGGATACTCGATCTCGCTGCACTGCATAACCCTCACCTATGGTTCGGTCCAGCGCGACCAGTTGATGCGTTGTAGCATCCATAATGGCTACGCCCATACGGTCCATATGGTTTCCCCAGTCCAGCCCGAAGACTATCCGATGACCAACAACAGGCTTATCCTGCGGCTCAACTCTGGCATATCGTTCTGGATTGGGGAAGAGCCTCATCTCTTTGTTGCCTTTCGTGCTGGCGCTTTGGCCTTTGCCTTTGTGGTAATGGCTCCAGTACCTTCGCCTATCGTAGGCGTTCCACCGGACACTTCAAACTCATAGTGGGCAGGAGAAGACTTTGGCTCATCAATCTCACCCCACACTCGTACAGCACTGGCGCAGACATCGTAGCCAGATTCCACGGTGCGAATATCATCGAGTACGCCCGTGTTCGTCATGAGTTCACGCAGGGCTTCTTCGGACATTCGCCACAGGTCCGGTCCAGATTTTACGGGCGGTTTGGTGAAGGAGGGGGTAACAATTACCAGTAACCCCTGCGGATGCATTACGCGGACCAATTCTTTCATCCATGACACGAGATCCAGCACTGCGTAAGCCACGCTGCCTGAGATAACAATGTCATAGTGACCGCTTTCGATGGGATAGTGGTAGGGATTATCTGCCACGATATCCACATTGGAGTTGGCTTCCAGGTCCAGCCCCGTGTAATGCCAGCCAAGCGACACGATGTACTCCCTGTAGGACCCGTTTACGTTGAAAGCGCCAACGTCCAGCACTGAAGCGCCAGTCTCAGGGTAGCGTTGCAAAGCGTCAGCCATAAGGTCCAGACTTCCCTGGTGCATAATTCTCCCTATCCTGTAATATGAGCGGTTAAAATGACGATCCCGAAGAAAAACAGTGCAGCGGCAAGGCTAGCCCAGTCGGGCAGTTTCATCTTGCCACCAATCCAGCGAACCAATCCGCCTACGAGGGCAGCAACAAGGCACAACACAATAACAACCGCGGCGACATGCGTATCGACAGTCATAGATTCTCCGTTTTCTTTATTTCCTGTAGCACACGTTTTTTGTCCCAGATAGGGGCAACTTTTTCAGGTTCAGTCTTCTTCCTCAACCATTCGGCATGAGGTTCGGCCTTCAACTGTGCATCAATCTCATTGAGCACAGGGATAAAATGATCTTTCAGCACTGTCTCTACATCATAGACCAGTGCAGCCTTACGGGTACGCTCACGCAGTTCTGGCATCTCGCCTGCCTTCCAGATGCTATAAGCGTGCGCCAGACAGTCAGCGGCATCATAAGGGTCTGCCAGCATCTGATAGCTTCGCGGAATGCGTTCTGGCTGAAAACGAATACCGCTGACTTTCCAGCCGGTCAGGTTAATCTCACTGCTAGCGGCAAAATCGATGGCGATCAGTGGACAACCACACGCCTGCGCCTCAACATCGGTCAGGCCAAAACCTTCGCCATAGGAGAGCATCAGTTTCGCGTCCGCTGCGTTGTAAACATCGACCAGATGATCATCCGTGGGAATGCCAGTCACCATCATGTAAGTACCGAGGCTGCGCAGGCTACCATTACCATCGCCATCGACCAGAAGATGGTTCCCGCCGGGGAAGATAACCTTGTCGGCAATGCCCAGTTGAGCAGCCATCGCATCGATGGGATGGCCATGGACTCCAGAAGGGTCAGCGTGGACGTAAAGAAGCGCATCGGGATGGTCATGCGAAAAGAGTTGGAACGCCTCGAACATTCCCGCGAAATTCTTGCGCCCACCTTCGCCATTGTTGGCTACGATAACGACCAGGAATGCATCATCGGGGATAACCTGATCGATCAGGTTCTTGGTGAACATGTTCTTCCGCGCCTGACTTCGATCAGTGGGTTTAAACACCTCAGTCTCAATGCCGTGTGGCACATAGAGAGGCTTCAATCCAATTTCCTTCATCTGCGCTTCGCCATGTCGTGAAATAGCGATGGGCCAGCGGCAAGCATTGAACTGAGCACGCTCGTTTTGCAGAATAGGTTCACAATCTACCGGACACCAGGCTGCCCACGGGAGCGGCATCCACAGGTCTGGACGCATCGCAAAAATGTCAATGAGCGACCAGATTACACTGGTGCGTTGATGGTTCGGAAAGTATGTCTGGGCGTACAGATAGTGACCGTAGATCACGTCATTGCCGTGCTGTTCTTTGACACGTGGCAAATGCACAATGCCTGCTGCATCAGCCAGCGGAGATCCTTCCAGGCCACGATAAGCGCTGACGACTACACCATAGCCTGCTTCTTTAAGACGGTGAGTCCAGATGCGCGATTGTGTGCCGTACCCGCTGGGCATCCAGGTTGCGTTAGAGTGCCAGAGTATATTCACGATTCGTCCTTTACTACATAAATAGTCCGCTGATCTTCCCAGACCACGCGGCAACTGAACGGACCTATAGTCATAAATCCACCGAACTTGTGGGTTTCAAACGAGTCTGCCAAAAGCTCTTTAGCAACCCCCACAATTTCTTTATTCCCCCACATATACTGATAAGTGATCATGTTGTTCGTCATGTCTTTCTCACGAACGACTGTAATAACGCCTGTATCTGTCGGTCTCGGATACGACCTTATCAGTTCATCGATCTTCTTATAACCAGCGTCGGATAAGCCGCGCAGGAATTTCTGCGTTCCGATGGATCTTGTCCATACATAGGGACTATCTAGCAATTCAGTATATTCGGCATCAGTGATGACCTGAACGAAATTATCATTCGGGTGTTTCCCAGCCCTCTCTAGCCAGGGCAGTATTCTGAGCAGGTCGAGATCACTTAGGGGCATTATTTTCTCTTCTTTCTGGACTTCCGTTCAAAATCGCCAGTTTCAATGAGAGCAAGCACTTCGCTGCGTCTGACATAAGTCGAGTGATAAATGCGACCAGTCTGTTTGTATCTGGCAGCGATAACATTTGGATTGAAATAACTATGCAAATATTCATATTCTATAAGTCGAGCGACTTTGCGCAGTTGCAAATTCCCTGCCGATCCCCAGAACAACCGGGCAGCCTGACTGGGCGTGAGCGCTTCTTCGCTGTACAACTTCCACTGCGCCCAAGCAACCTTACGTCCACCTTTTGTCTCCCATAACCACGGGGAGATTTTGAGCGCAGGGAATGGACACAGCGCTTTGACCACATGCTTGACTGCATCCTCCAGAACCGATGGTTCTGCCGTGCATTCTTCTACAATGTCGATGTATTTTTGCTTGCAATGCTTCTGGCAAAGTTCAGTGAGCGATGCAGTCCAGACATTCTTAGCCTGCTTGCGAACCCTTTTAAGGACTACGGGATCAACGTTCATAGGATTCCAGCCTTTTGATAAGCGCTGACAGGTCTCGGCCTTCTATTTCCCAGTAACGGAAGAAGTCGGCATGGAAGAAAATCTCTTTCGTCATTTCTGCTATCAGGAGAAAGCCACCAGCGCCAGCATCATTCGCAAAAAACTGTTTCATCCGCGCCTGCACGTCTGCGGCAATGTCTGTTGCTGAGGATGCGTTTATAGTGACAGTGAGTTTCGACTCGCGCATTTCACGCGGAGTGATTGTGCCTTCAGGCCAGCTTTCAGAATGTCCGTTTACATTGATCATTTTACGGCTCATTGTCATCCCAATCTTCTGGTTTCTCCGCAGTCCACAACGGCGTTTTCTCCTTCGGTGGCGCTGAGGGATAAGGGACCGTGCGAAAGTGATTGCGCAGCTCTGGATAGTTGCGTCGGTGCGCCATCTTCTTTCTCATCTTTTTGGTTTTGTAGTGTCGTTTGACCATATCTTCAGCCCTTCGTACATAGCTCTGGCCTGCGCAATGCCCGCCTCTGGCAATACACCTGCTTCAAATGCTCTGAATGAACCGACTGGAATGCGAAGCGTACCAACGATGAGTTCCACATGATTCCACCAGAGACTGTGTGTAGCAGTATCCATTTTCTCAGTGATCTGTATCTGGGCATCTTCGAGATTGATCACCGTGATTAGAGGATGCTCATTGTTCTCCCATGCCGTTTTTGTCCATAACTGCCAGATGTCACTCAGGTTCATTGTGGTTTAATCCGACTGATCACTGCACGAATAGCAGACTTCCCGCCCTCAAACGCTCCGATGAGCCACACGCGATAGCCAATTATTACAACCGCAGCGATAATTAGCGGGATGTAAATGCATAGGTCGCTCATTGAGTAGCCTTCCATTTACCGAAACGCATCATCAATGCATCGACCAGTTGGTACAGATCGAAGAAAACATACTGAAGATATCTCTCTGCTGAGATTTCCAGATTGCGCCGTCGGTAGAACTGGCTACCGGCACCAACAATTAACTTCCCAGACTTCCAGTACAAACCCGCCTCAAAAAAGCTGATCGGCGCTTTCGATGAGGATGGCAACCACATAAAGATAAGGTCAGCCTTCTCCAGTGCGTCCAGTTCCCAGTGAATTTGCCCGTCTAGCGTATCTGGCGTGAATGCTGCTCGACGGGGATTGATCAGCACCAGATCGTCGTAGTCCTTCAATGTCTCAATAACTTTTGCCTGCCAGTCTTCGGCAGCACCCATATCAATTGCGCCTGCCAGAAAGACGCGATAACCAGGAACATCGACAGACTCAGGGGCAGTAATTACAGTGGTCACAGGTCAATCTTTCTGGCATTCACAATCGCTCTGAAGAAACGCTGTCGCATCTCTTCTTCGGAAAGTTCTTCAATCTTCTCAATCTCCGGCGGACCAACGGTCACTGCCCCGTCTTTCAGGGTAACAGTATTGACAACCGTCTTGTCCTCATACTCGCCACCGCAATGCACTTTGAGTGAGAGAGAAGGGCACGCTGCGCCCAATTTGAGCAACGTTTTAGCCACACTCTCTACGGTATAATTGCGCTCAGCCAGATTGCCACGCGCATTGATCTTCGCAGCAGGCCAGTCGCCCAGACCGCCAAGCCCATCGGTTACAGACAGACAGTGGAAATGCTTGTAGTCTTCGCCTGGATCGCACTCATGGCGAAGATCGCGCACCTCGGATTCGGCACAATCCCCGATAATTTGAACAGACATCCAATCGCCCATCATCTACTCCTTCACCGGCCACGGCAAACCAAAGTCTCGGCGCTTGATCTTCGCCATTCTGCCATCGGGATGATGCCAGACAATGCCTTCGATGGCATGGGGAATTTCGAGGTCCCTATCCCACAGCGCATCATGCGCCACAAAGCTACCTCTTGAAAGATAGGCGATCAGCCCGATGTAATCACGCGGAGCATCGAGCAATTGAGTCTCGCCATGCCGATAGAGACCATGCGTGTGAAGCCGATAGATGTTCCCCTGCACCTTTGGTCCCACCAGTTCGTAAGTGCCATCGAGAATTGGACGATCCGTCATTTTCGTCCAGCCCTCATAGTTCTCCATTGCTTCCCGATGCCACTTATCTTCAGGACCATCAGTAACTCGCACCCAACCGGGAACATCCCCCGTTACAGGATCGGGACCCTGCGCAGGAATAAAGTCTTTCGGGACAGGTCTGCCATTTTTGAGTTCATAACGCTTGAACATAACGCCGTTCTGGATGAGGCAGCATGTGCCATCCGTTTTCTCTGTGGCAACGCCTTCGCCTGCTAGCACCCACTCGCAGCCTGCTGCAACCTCGTCACGAACCTGACGATCAGTCTCGTAATTCCGCTCAAAGAGCGTTGGAATTTTCTTCATTTCGCATACCTACCATACCCAGTATCTCCACCAGGCCACGCGCTGGGCAACTGCGGATTAACAATGCCGTTCTCCAGCAGCCACGCCATCGACCTGTACTGAATCTCGACCATTGCGGCAGGAAACACATTGGCCCGCTCGAATACAGTGTGCCCCACGGAATCATGTCGCGTTTCGCCCATGCCAGTGCCAAGATCGGCAGTCCGACTCATGTCACCAGTCAGACTTTTCACAGTCATTTCAGACCGAAAGGCGCTGTCCATAACAGATTGACCAGATGCCCTTGAGTACGAGGCTGAAGCACGGTAAACAGGCGCTTTCTCAGTGAAGATCGCCACGCCGATCACGCCAACATTTTCTGCACTGCCCGTGGCCTGCGCAGCAATGGAAGACGCTGGGTCGGAGAACACAAAATCACGGGTTGTATTGTCATCGATGCGCCAGCCGTGATTTGTCCATTCTCCGGTGATGATCATGCCCTTATTACTGAGCAAAGCTAACTGGTCCCGCAGCACATCCCGACCATCCACGCTTTCCAACACTTCGATGCGTCCACTTACCCGATGGCGCACCACAATGGCGTAGGCTTTGCCCGGTTCTCCAGCAATCCAGTTCCGCCCGTTCTTCTCGTAGATGGGCAGCGGCAGACCATCTACTGCAATGGCAATATCGACACCGCCTGGTAACACAATCAAGTTTCTCAATTCAGCCTCCTATTCGTTATCGTACCGATGATGTTTGTTGTGTAGTTCAGCGAGCTTGTCCATCCAGACTTTGGCTGGAACACTCTCGTAACACACCTTGCATAGAAAATCAGGCGGATCGCCTTCCTGCACTTGAATGAGATCCACCGTGCGCTTTTCATGACACAGATTGCAGGTGAAGGTGTCCAACCCCTGCTCCGCGCATACATCGCAGATATAGCCATCCTTCGAGACTGACCATGCGCCAACCTTGTGGATGCCAGCACGCGCCATCTGCGCTTTCTGGTCAAGTTTATTCCACACAGGCCAATGTCCATGCCATTCGCTCAGCATCGGCATCATCGGATTGCCACAGATGGGACATTTCTTTATCTCTAGCGCAAAATCCATGTAGATTTTGCTGCCAGACTCGTTAGGCTTCAGGTTATGTGGCGTGAACTCTGCAATGTCGATCTTCAAGTCTTCTCGATGGCGCACTCCTTCATAGATCAAATTCTTCAACTGTCCCTTCAGGTCGCCAAGTTCAGGCTCAGTCGAGAAGCCCGTAAAGTGCGACAGATACAGGACAACTCTCGATGGATAACTAACCGTGTTGGCTATCACTTCTGAGATTTTTCGAGTAAGTTCTATATCCACATCGCTTTTGAAGGCCAGGATAGTCTCCTTATCGCTCAGAGAGATAATCGTCAACTCATCGGAGTTCACAATGCTGGGCGACTCTAGCGCCGTCACTGGCAGTTGCACATTGATAGATTTAACGGTCATGAGGATCACGCTTCATTTCTACCAGTCCACCTGGCGCATCCTTGCCGTCCCACGTCTTTGTGTGATCTACCCTGTCGCGCATGATATAACTGCCATCGGGCAGGAGCGTCACCGTATAATGTTTGTGGCATTCTGAGCAGAACACATCGAAACTGTCAGCATTGTCACCAAAAACCCATCGACCCCTGTGACCTGCTGGACACTTAAGATTAATTTCCATTTTTCACCTCGGCCTGTGGGGGCAGCGCTGCGATCAACGTTGTGCGTATCCAGTCGGCAGCCGTGCCCTTCTCGGTCAGCTTCTGGTAATAGGTCCACAGCAATTTTTGCTGGGCATTATCCATGTCCAGCGTTACTGGCTGAAGGCGCTGCACATTGACCAGTTTTTTACGTGACATGTTACTCAGATTCTGGAGTAATTTGATACCAGGCGATTGAATTGCTCCGCACAACTAGAACCCCCAGCGCTCCTGTTACACGCAGAATATCCGCGTCCTCGGAGAATTCACCCTCAAACTCTTCTCGCCCCTCGTCACTAACCGAGTGCATTTCCAATAGCTGCCCATCGTGCAGCTTAATCTTTATTGTAAATGTCGGGTTTTCCATGTTATTCCCCTTTTCTCATTTTATCTGCCACGTCTTTTGAAGATGTGACCACGCGGGCTGTAGATCCACGCTGAATAAGCGCACCAATGGCAGCATCGAAAGCTGAAGCAAAAGAAGTGTGATGCTCAATATCCCGTCCAGCCTCCAGAATGTGCCAGAGGCCATCCTTGCCTTCCAGCATCACCAGCGCATGGGCGTGCAATCGTCTGTTGAGAATCTTTACCGCCTCGCGCATATGAGTGCCGTCGGCAAGCATTCCACGAATAATTTCTTCAGTTGATTCGTTCATTTTATTTCCTCAAATGCTTCGGCAGTCCAGGGGAGGACCACTTTGAAAAAGTTATCGTAAATCACCTGAGCATAGACGCGAATTTCATACTGGGCATCGCTGGCCATGCGCAAGCGCAGGAAGTTCATCAGATTGTGAGCATCGATCTTAATCACGCCCGTGTAGTAGACTGCAAATCCGGGCAGGAACAACCGTGCAATCTCCCGTGCCACGCCCTTCTTCAGCGCTGCCTCATACAACTCATACGAGTGCGCGTAGTGGGCAATAAGGGCTGCTGTGGTCTCATTGCCCACAGCCTCGTCCAGTTCGCCTTCACTGGCCTGTTTGTTGTTCTTAGCCTGCTGCCGCCAGACATCCGGCACATAGAAGTCGTTTTCCTCAAAGGGGGTATAGCGGCCCGATTGCAGGTTAATATTAAAAGTCCGGTGTCGGACCAGTTGCCACCATGTTACCAGTGGGGCACGCAGCCTGAACTTGAACTCGACCATCTCAAAGGGACTGGTGTGATGATTGCGCAGCAGGTAGAAGAGTAACTTCTTGTCGGACTCTGCGCCCTTGCTCTGTCCGAGGAAGGAAACGCGAGCTGCATTGACAATGGCGAGATCATTGCCCATGACAGATTGCAGTTCCACGAAGCCTTTGTCGAGCACAGGAATAGTATTGCCGATAGGAGCCTGCGCTTTGGGATGTCGTTCACGCAATTCTTCCCATAAATTGTTATCTATCAACTCGTCATCAGTTAATTTGTCGTTACCCTTTTGCATCCCACACCTTTGCTCTCAAGTCTTTGATATAAGCCTGCGCCCACAACGGCAATTCCGACATTTTGCCTATAAGCGCTCCGTCCACAAACAGTATATTTTCGTCTTCAATGTAGGCTGTACGTTCATGCTTTAGTCGATCATACTCGGATAGAGCACGCACTTCGTCTATCAAGTCCTGCATTTTACTCATCGATCTCCGCCATTCTTTTTCTTCTCCTTATCCTCATCTCCTGGACCTGGACCAGCGCCCGCGATAATCCCAAATCCCACAATAGCAATGAAAACAGCCAAGACAGCGATAAGCACTTTCTCTGGATCTAAAAACAAAGAAAAGAACAGGAAAGCGGCAAAGTGCATTGCGATTAGTCCTACGAGTACTTGTTTGTCCTCGGCATCCATTTTTATAAACTTATCTATCATTTCTTGCGTCCCATAATTTGGCTCTCATGTCCTTGATGTAAGCCTGCGCCCATAGTGGCAAGTCCGCCAATTTACCGACAATAGCGCCTGTGAGGCATATAAAATCATCGTTAATATAGGCTTCGCGTTCACGCGCCAGCCGATCCCTTTCGGCAAGGTCCTTTATCTCATCGATGGCATCCTGTAGGGTGCTCATTACTGATCTTCGCCCATATAGTTGTCCATCAATCGTTCGACTTTTCCCTTTAATTTCACATTATCGGCTTCTAGGGCTTCAATCCGTCGGAGCGCAGCCACCAGATTGGCGACCAGAAACACACCCCAGTGATTATTGGTATCCAACGTCGCAGGAAGATCAGGCAACTTGTAGCCATAATCGGTAGAGAGCACGTATAGGGGCGATGAGGTGAGGCGATTCAGATTGTCGAGTGCTTTCGCTACCAGTTGGTCATCAGCCTTACGGGATAGGTCGGAGAGGATTACGCGCGCTTTCACTGTTTGTTGCACGCGAAACTCGAACTCTTCCATCGATGCTGACATTTCCCATAGCTGGTTGATGGTAGACAGATACAGGATGGCACTCATATCGTGCGCGGAGGCATAATTCATTGCTTCGATTGGAGCAGGAGATTGCATTTGTTACCTCGTAATAGCGCAGGTCATGGTAAATCCGGCTTTTGTCTGCTAAGTTAAAAGGGGCATGACCTACGCCACGATCTATCCTATCAGAACTCCTGTTCGGAGTGCATTGAGGTTACGTTAAGGTTTCATGCGTTGCGCATGTATTATTCATGCATTGGATACATAGCGAAGCTATTTCAAAAAACGCGCAAGCATATTGGCGACTTGCCCCAGCAGCCCGACCACAACAAGATCGATTCCGATAATAGCCAATAACATAGCTGGGAAGGGTAGCGGATGAAATATAATCAAAACAAACACACAGCCTGCATCGAACAGTGAGAGCGAAAGTAGAAAGTGCCCAGTTAAGCGTGTGTCGTCATCCATTTTGAATTCCATGTAATATTCGTGCAAGACGTTCCCGAAACTCATTAAAATTCTCAGGGCTGGCATCGATGCCCAGATTTTGCAGTGCAAGGTCGATGATTTTCTGCTGCCGCTCGATCTCATCGGCAGCCTCCACCATAAACCGCGCAGTGAGAGGCAGGCGTTGATCAGCGTTTTTCTCTGCCATCAATCGCAGGTTGTTGAGCAGGATATCCTGACTCACCTGAAGGTCTTTCATGGTCTGGGCATCTGCGTTACTTATTGTCATTGTTGCCTCGACAATCTACTGAGTGCGCCATCTGGTTATCCTTCACAGCGAAGATGCAGGTATCCCCTACATTGACCAATCCGATCTGTTCAGCGTACAGGCCAACCACGGCGGGTTTGCCGTTGCTGTCGAGCACTACATAGGTCGTTGACGTGCCTGAGAAAAGAGTCGCGTAGGTGCGCACAACCTTGCCTGAAACAGAGGTGGTAGGCGGGTTGCTGATATAATTGGACAGCACAGAGAAAAAGACTAAAATAAGACCAACTATCATCAGACCAATAAAGATCGGCAACAGCCATTTCAGCCATTCGATGGTATCAATCCATATGGTCGATCTTTGTTCATTCATGATACGCGCATATCCTCATACTTCCATCTATTCCAGTTTAAGGCCAATCCTTCGCCGCACTCCATGACCAGATACTGCATAAGGTCATAGCCATTACTAAGTGCCTGCGCCAGCTCCGATAACCGCTGATTATCTTTCTCCAGCATAATTCTCTTTTCCAGCACTTCGCAATCTGCGTGGACCCGATGCCATGTCTGACATATCTTCATATAGGGACACCATTCGCGCAGTAGCCTCCCTGAAATCCACCATTGAACGCCAGACGGGGAGACTTTGACGTGGCACAATCTCATCTCGACCATCTCTCTCAGGTCATCGTACAGGTCATTGCTGGAAATATGATGACTGTTGATGCAGTGGGCAATCATGAGCAAACCCAGAACTTCGACCTGGCCTCTGGATGGGGACAGTTTGATAGCAGGTTCAGGGATCATTCTGGCCTCGGCAGTCTAGGGATGGACGGGTAAAGGTCTGGCAATGTTACCTCCCATTGCGCTGCGGATCAGTGCTTGCACTTCATCAATGGTCTCAGTGCAGCGAATCGAGTCGCCGCTAACGGTCTTTATCAGGGTATCTCCATCGTCACGATAAACGTACTGTATCTGTCCGACCAGAATCAACACAGGTCCAACATCCCTTATGCCAGTAACTCTAATCATCCCATCCACCTGAAGCCTTTCCGTATGAGTAGTTCTTTCATTTCCCGCTTGAAGGCCCATGCGCCCTGAAACTTCACCCGCTTGGAGAGCGTGTGGATCATTCTGGCGTGCCACAGGTCCAGATGGGATGGGTCTTCGTCATGATTGACCCACAGATCATGCCACGCACATGTAAACGGCTGCGTGTTCTGGACAGTCCACTCCAGTGCATCGGCCTCAATAATCCTCAACCGATCAGTCTGTGGCATATAAGGCTGGACCAGCTTAAGCACATCGGGCGAGTTCTCAATAACAGTAATATGCTCGACCTTCGGATTGAGCAGCAGTCCCCTGACGACGCAGCCCAGACCCAGCCCTGTTACCAGCACATGCCCGTAGGCTTTCATGGCGAAGCCCAGATGGGTGCTGAGTTCAAAGGGTGTATCTTCCATGACCAGATCGCCAGGAGGGTTGTTGTAGAGCGTGGCATCAGTGATGCAGCGCAGATAAGTATAAGTTCCGGCGGGAAGGGTGATCATCTTCCAGTTGCGGTAGGTCGTGTGATCCTTTTTGATACGGTACTTGCTAATATGCCACAGACCGGAGTATCCGGCAGGGATAGCCTTAGCGCTCATGGCAGCCAGATAATCTTTAGCGTTCATTCTATTTCCGAATCTGCCTGCGCGGCATCCATTGCGTCCTGTCGGGTCGGGATTTTATTTTTCCCATAGGAGACCGCGAAGCGTTTCCCCTCACCATCCACTAAGTTTTTGTACCGCACCCAGCACCATTTGCCACTGCCATTTTCCTGCGCAACCACATAAGTAAGCCCTTTTCTGGGCGTTGCCTCCCACGAAATAACAGGCTCTCGTTTATCCTGGGGGACGTGGCTAGTTTCTCGCCATTCCAGTGTTGTCATGCTCGTCCTGTCTCCTGGGTAATTTTGCGGATAATCTTACCATCATCACTGATCTCATTGACCCAGAAATCCCACGGCCCCACATTGTCCACCGTGTCCCAGCCAATATTATTGGCACGGATCAGGTCAGTGATCACACTCTCATCGTAGGGATCACGATCAATGGTCTCTGTTCCACCGTCAAAGCAGCCATCATAATCTTCACCGGTGCAATCGTGGCAGAATATAACGACTTCGTAATGCATCAGTTGCTCTCCCAACTGCGATAAACGGCATCGACAATGATCGAATCGATGGCCTGTTTTTCTTCTTCGGTTGCCCTGTCGTCACATTCCCGATGAACACGGTAGAAGTAGCTGCGGCTGTCACCTGGGACCATCAGTGACGGGGAACGCATCGGCTCACTCAACTTCTTATGGCAGAAGGGGCACTCCATATCAAAGCCAGGGTCATAGGCTGGAGTGTTGCTATCATCATCAAAGTACCCGAACATTTTGTTCATCCCCAGTAACTCGATAGCCACCACTTGGGCTGCTCATTCCCGATTTCAATGTTGTAGGTCTTGCAGAACTCAATGAGCGCTGCCACTTTATCAGGACTGACTACCAATTCTGCCGGGTCGAATGCTTCTGGCGATCCCCGATAAGCCACCTTAATGCTGGTCGGTACAGCCAGAATGATCATCGGATACTCACCGCTGCAATAGTTAATCTCTGCCACGGGGAGAGGATGAGCAGCCTCGAAGGCATTCTTTTCATTGAAGTAAGGTGCGTATTCTTCTTTTGTAGGCCGTTTCCCATGAAGATAGATGGCGTTCTCTCTATCTACGTGCGTTTTAGCCACTGCCATCCTCTGGGCGTAAATCTCGTCATCAGCATAGATAGGATGTTCAGGCTTGAACTGGCAGATGCCATTAATCCACCAGCCATCCATATCGTTATCGTCCTCATATTCGCCGGAATTCCAGGGCAATTCAGTGCCCTCTTCCAGCATTATCCCGAAGCATATCTGACCATCGGCTGATGTTGACATTAGTACACCGCCCAGACTTCGATGGTGCTAGCTTTTCTCAGCACCTGGATCAACTCCTCGTAAGGATTTACCGAATCGCCTTCGTTCAAGGCCGCCAGAACTTCCAATCTGGGGATATCGTCTGTGTCCAGCACTGTCGGGAAAGCACCGAAGACCTTTTCCATTTCCGAAATGAAGGTCGATGGTCCATTCACGTCCAGACTCGTGCCTTCATCGAGCGGTTTCCATAGAATTGATGCGGTCATGCCAGATTCCTCTCTATCTTGAGGGCGAAGATGTTTGCCCAGTTCGATGGGAGAAGGATGCCAGTTGGTTTAATGCGTTATTGGTCACTTCTTCTCCACTTCCGCCAGTATCGCCCCAGCAATCACTTCTTCGTCATCTCCATATGGATTATCAGGGGAAGAGCGTATTACCGATATGGCCTCATCACACCACGCAAGTGCATCTCGCATCCGTGGGGCAATGTTTTTCAACGACTCCATGGCCGCTGCCATCGGATTGCTACCCTGAGCGGCATCACGCGCCATCTTGAGGATCATCAACTTTTTCAGGTTGGGACCAATCTTACGATCTGCCATTTTGCCAGCGCTCCAATGATGCCTGCGCAGCTTGCCGTGCTTCCTGAGCAGTAGTGCCTTCCCCGAAATCATGATAGGCCGCAAAGACAGCCCCGCTGCGCTTCGTTGTTGTAGTCCACACCCATTTGTCGTTATATAAATTGTGACTCACCACCATCATGCAGTTGTAGTCGGGAATCGCAGTCTGGCAGGAGTAGAGGCTGCTATTATCCTTCCATTTATAGACGGAGGGTTGCCACGTCTCTGGCTTTTCGTAACCCTTATCGGTCAGCCACTCCTCGAACATCTTGCGCTGCTCAGCGTAAGCGCCCTTCGCTATCTCCACCTCGTGGCGCATGAACTCCTCGGCAGTTATTGCCATCCGCCACTCGTCCAGCAGGCTACAAATAACATGAGCGTCACCGTCGGAACGATGGGCATACTGCTGTTCAAGAGCATCAGCACGCCATTTGGTCAGTGGCAGCCAGACACCATCTTCCGCCGGAGCAGGGACTGCCACAATCCGTCCTTCTACCCCATCGTAGATATGGTACTTTGCGTCGGGCGTTTCGGGAGTATCTTGAAGCCACTTGAGCCACATCAGTGCCAGATCGAGATTGTCAGTGCTATGACCTTCGACCATATTCTTGCCATTCCAGATCGAGTATCGGAGTTTCTGCACCTTGTTTGCCTCAATGATCTCCAGCAGTCCTCTTATATATTTCGCTGCCGCCCGTGCCACGCCAGCAGCCTCACGAGGCATCCAGCCCAGTTGTCTTTCATCACTCCAGACTGCCAGCGCTGTACGCGCCCCGGCAAGCGATAGCTGTTGAAGACCAGGCAAATCTGGCAGTGGCTGTCGGTCTATCAGATCGAATTGCGCCAGTCCGCCTGCCTGTCTGTCTCGGAGAAATTGCTGGGCTTCAGCCAGATCGTCGGTTTCAAAGGCATCCCACCTGAAATCGAACTTTATGCCCTGGATTAGATACCGTTTTGAAGTAATCACCTCCACCGTACTTGCGCTCACGCTGAACTTCTTATCGGGTATATCGAGATACACCACCACAACTTGATATTCGCCCACCTGTACAACCTGCGCCTCGGATGGGACCCGCACAACTCCACCCTGGGCATTCACTGTAGCCTTATGGACGAACACGCGCTGTCCAACTTTTATCTCCACGCCATTGCGGTCATGCAGTGGCGCTGGTCTCTCGACATCAATCCTTATTTTCGATGCAGTGTCCAGTATCTGGTACTTCACCTGCGGATTGCGCGACTGGAGTTCCCTGACCTCCTGCACAGCGAGTTGCAGATCATCCGTGTCATAGAAGTTGACCGCACCACCATCGTTCTTTATCTGCACGACAAATCGTTTCATTCTATGTCATCCTCATTGAACTTCTTCGCCCACGTCACTGCCAGCATCTTGGCTTCTTCGGGCGTATAGCATTTACCCCAGCCATCTTTCCGCCGGATGTTAAGATCCTTGCCATACTGTACATCCCAGTACCAGTGGGCTTCACTCGGAAAGCCTGCCATCCGATTGAGATCGTACTGGACCCGAATCTTTACCCCGTTGACCACTGCCTCGTAGCGAGGGTTGATCTTCTCGTCCACTGTCCAGTCCACATCTCTCACCATGTTGGTTCTGGCAAGGTACGTCAACTCTTCCACACCTGCGGCATCCTCATCTATCAGAAACTGATACTTCTCACCCATCTCGGCAAGGCGGATCAAGTCCGGCAGAATATCCGCCAGCTCTTCTTCGCTCAATCCGAGAAAATTCCAGTTGACCAGCCTATTGTACAGAGACTTCGCCCGTTGGATTACATTCTCAGCCATCTATTCCCCTTACCACATCAACAGCATCACGGCTGCCCCGCCCAACAACACCGCACAGTGAATGCCTGCCAGCCAGTAGTCATCGAACGTCAGGCTGCGCTGACTGGCTATATATCTCAATGTCCTGATCACATACACGAAGACCATCATGGCGAATATATCTACTGCGATGATGATGGCGTGGATGATCAATCGACATCCTCATAGGTTATCTCATCATCGGATGGCGGGAGTTCTTCGTCTGGCACCGGATAACCATATTCAATCTTCCCGTCTGGCGATTGGAACTCTGGGGAGAGGATGCCAGCTTTGCGAAGATGCTCGACAGGCTGGGCAGGCAGCGCTGCGATCAGTGTCTCTATCATCCACTGCGATGCCTTACCGCTCAATGCCAGCATACCCAGATATTCGTGTAACCGCTTCTGCTCACTGTCATCGGAGGACAGGTTGAAGCCATGTCGCCAGATGTCTACGTTCTTTTTGTGGGACATATGTCACCTTTGTGTAACCGTTACATCACTGTTGAGTAAGGGTTACTCAACCCTTGTGTGACTGTTGTGCGTCACGCGCCTTGCCATCTTTCGTGGGTCAGTTCGTAGAACCGATCATATACATGATCGTCATCCTCTGGGACGAAGGCAGGATCAAGTATCTTCAGCACTACCTGCTCGACGGTCAGATCATCCTTCGTGACCAGTCCATAGTCATATCCACCGCTGTCGATGTCAGGGTAGTAGTAGAACGTCTCGCCTACCAGATCGAGCGACTTTATGTCCAGCTTATCCAGATCGTATAGCCCGATCACCATTTGTTGGAAGTCTCGTCCAGCCTGGTTGTTGCCCATCAATACCTCGTTGTTATTTACTGTCTATGATATGACCTCATATATCGTCTGTCAACACTCTTGTGTAACCGTTGAGTAAGTGTTGTGCTACCGTTGTGTAACTGTCACCCAACTGTTGTGTGATGGTCTATTTGAGAGTTGTCGTTTCATTGCGGAAGTGTTGATGCTCATCAATGATCCAGTTCGATTTTTTGATCTGGCCTTAGATCAGCTAACGCGACTGGGGCATCGCGGCTCGGCTATTAGTACCCCTCCGGGGATGGTATTATTGCAATGTTTACTGATTATTTCCGATAATAACTATTATCGCGTAAGGTCGGCAAATTATGCGATAGCTAGGCGCTGGATTGCGATTGTGAACGATGGCACAAGCGCGGTTAAGTTCATTAACGAAGCATTGCCTAAAAATTGATTTAAAATTGTTTAGTTCGTTCACTAAAGAATAGTTTCATGTCTCTAAGCAAAACGTAGTATTTAGCTTGCAATCCATAGGATCGGTTAAGCATGTTGATTGCACTATCTGGAATAGGATAGATTGGTACACTATGCGAGATCATAACGTACACATGAGGATTAGGTCGACGACCATAAATCAGGCGATAAGCCTTATTGATCGTCATAGCATCATGACAGTTTTGAGTCCACAATTTTTCTGCGAAGCATTTACCGCGCTTCGTGGTCCAGAATGCCGGGTCTATCCCTTCGCACCATAACGGTATTAAATCACTTAGTTCTATCATAGTTAAGCGATTGTAGCACGTAGCAGGCGCAAGGCGCAACGATGCATCGTAACAGTACTGAATTACAGGGCCGCAATCGATAGCGAAGCATAGCACGAAGGATTGCGCAATCGATGCAAGGCGAAGCATAGGCCAGGTCGTAGCAGGCGCGATCATAGTCCAGTGTTATCGCCTGCTCAATTTGCTGGCAAGGTAGAACAGAATAGAACATAAACCTACGCTTTGAAAATTGGTGAAAATTGGTTGTCTAAACCTATTGACAGTGTACTGCAATAAGAGTATAATTCTCTCATAAGACGCGAGCACACACGAAGGATTAAACAACATGTTTTCACTAAAAGCCACAATCGCCGAAAGAAACAACGAAACAATAGTGATGTTTTCCGACGAAGGTGCGAAGTTTCAGGAAGATTGCTTAAACACTGTCGGGTTAGTCAAGTTCTCACCCGCTCACAAAATGATCGGTTCACTAGTAACGGCTATCAACAATAACCAGATTTCAGTAAGCGAAGCAACCAAAAAGTTTAACGCCGCATTAAGCAACTAAGTCAATCGACACAATAAGGGATAAGCTACCATGATCACAAATTGCCCTAAGTGCGGCGGACTCGGTCACATTGCCTGCTATGGTCACATAGCGCAAGGTGCGTGCTTTAAATGTAATGGGACGGGCAAAATTAATGCACCGGTGGCACGCAAGGATCGCAAGGTGCAATCCCCTGAGCGCAAAGCAGAATTAGCGGCATTAAAAGCAGATAAGCTAATTATTGGTACAGTCGATGACGCGATCAAACGTGCCATTGATGCTATTGCAGATAAGCCATCGTATAAGGCAGAAATAAGCTTGCTTATCAATTGCTTCGTGCGTGAGGTAAGCATAGCAGGCTTGACACTCTACCAGGCAAGGATCGCAGATGAGAAGTTAAGCAAGGCGATCTACCGCTTGCCATCTAGCAGCGATCTATCCTGGTTGACTATCAACAAGCCTTACACGCTTAACGATGGCATTATAAAGCAGGCAATCCATAATCACATAGGACGGTAAAAAATGATCGAACGAATAAGCATTGTACGCAAACTCATAGAACTAAACCAGAAACAACTTGAACACGATCAATTGATTCTAGAGTCCTCGTCTTACAATAGCGCTCAATGGTTAGTTTATCGGCAAGCGGTAGAGTCAGATAAACGGACAATTGAGCGTTATGAGAACGAATTAAAACAATTGGAGAATCAATCATGATCGCATTAACCATAGTCTCACTTCGCACCGGTGATATTGTATTGCAAGACACGTTTAACGATAGCTTCGTGTGGGAAATTATCGCCACATACACAGAATGCACCGATCTTCCCTACGATTGTACTAGCTTCGTAGCAGGCGCGTTTTATGTGGCCCTGGATG
>Ga0265336_10000095_pt1 | contig 67589 bp, 65 predicted proteins | sample 42119metaG_FD_193583 | JGI IMG/M metagenome (GOLD analysis project Ga0265336, IMG submission 193583) | Rhizosphere microbial communities from Carex aquatilis grown in University of Washington, Seatle, WA, United States - 4-21-19 metaG | ecosystem: Host-associated > Plants > Roots > Rhizosphere...
CCGCGGCAAGAGTATCCGGCTCGCCAGCATACTCAACCATGTCCAGCCGCCCCCAAGCCGCTTCGCCCGGAGCGTCAACTGCCGCCGCTAGCGCGCCCGGCCCGAAGAAAATATCACCCAAAGCTCCTAGTGTTTCTTTCTGTGCCGTCGGCGTCGGTCCCACCAGCACAAAAGAGCCGAGTGGCTTGCCGGCAGAATCGCCGTGAGCATAAGCCCGGCGAGCCGCCCCAATAACCGCGTGTAAGGCTTCATCCCGGCCAAGAAGCCGCTGGTTGCCAACAGTCTCCGCGTACGCCAACCGCGCGTGTTCATGCTCGGAAAGGCCACCGTGGGGCAAGCCCGTCGTCCTGCGTAGAAAATCTTCCACGAGCGTGCGGCGCTCGCTGTTTGCGCCAATGATCGGCAACGTGCCTGGCGCTGTTTGTTGTCTGCTTCCAAGCAAGGGCGAAATGCGAGCAAGTGACCCACGGCTCCACCAGCGCTCCCGTTCAAAATGCAAATGCAGTTCTTCCGCCACCACCGCGGCGGCCAGAGCCGCTTCAGGCCCAGTGACCCCCAACGACAAAAGGAAACGAGCAAATTGCTTGTCGGCCTGCGAAAGCTCCAGCACGTAATCGACAAAACTGATACTAAGCGGCACAACAAGCTCCCGAGCCGGAATAATAGCATCACGATTCTGTAAAAATACCGTGATATCGGCAGATGTGGCGCCAAGGCGCGTCAACAATGCCCGGCCCTGCGCTGAACGCATAAAACCCTTAAGCGGATCGCGGGCTCGTGAGCGAAAAAGCGTTTCGGCCAAGGGCCAGCGCACGTCGGCGTAATAAAAATGTAAAGCCCGAAAACAGCAGGAAATGAGCCATATCGCCAAAAAGAAAAAGAATGCGCCCATTAAACGCATGTCCAACAATCCTGTGGCTCCCAAGCGGGCCACGCCAAGCCGAACACCAAGCCAGGGTGCGAAAAAAAGCACCGCCAAGCCGGCCAGCGCCGTAAGCCAGCCCAAGGCAATATGGGTGCGACGCCGCAGAGCAAAAGGCACCAGCCGCTCGGCAATGAGCGCTGGGTGATAGGCCATCACCAGCTCGGTTTTGAGCTCTTGCCACTGGCTTCTATTTGAAAAAGGAGATTCCATAGTAATTTACTTTTGTACCTTCACATCGGCCGCAAGATGAAAACGATACTGGCAAAAAGCAGGTAAGCGATAATCACCGGCAATACAAGCCAGGCGATATAAAAGAGACCCACAATAAGCCACAGCGTCGCCTGGGCCAGTAAGCCCACAACAATAAACACAATCCGAATAATCAGCCCGACAATAAAAGCCACGGCGCTCACCCAGAAGCTCATGGGCCGACCATCCTGCCACCAGGCCGTAAATAAAGTTTTCGTCATAAAATCCATGGCGAAAAACCACCATAAAAACCAGCCGAAATCGCCGGCAATCTTCCAAATGTGTCGGCTAGCTTTGGCATAGTGCCAATAAATATAACTTGGCACCAATGAGAGCGGCCCAGTAAAAGCGGTGTCCATAATCTATAGTATAACTTACTGCGAAGCGGTTGAGGTGGCGGTATCCACAAGTTTGTAAAATGCCTTATTTCCCAGGCGCACGTCCACGTATTCCAGTTTTGAGCCATTGGCAAAAATAGTGGTGCTCTGCTGGAGCGCGGCCACGTCAGTGGCCACCTGCGTCAAATCCTGACCATCGTCAAAAATAATCGCCCCGCCTTGGTTGAGAAAAAGTTCATCAACGCCGTCGGGCCGGCTCACTAGCGCGTAGCTCGGCAAGTGTTGGCTGGCCATTTTAAACACAAGTTGTGCCAACGCCGCGAAATCGGTTTTATTAGTGTACGACGCACCGACCGGCACACTTGTGCTGGCCACCCGCCCGTAAAAACGGAAAAGTTGTGGGCCGGTGGTAGGTGTCGTCATAGATGATGTTGCGACCAACACTTCATTTCCGCCAGGCACTGGCATAAAAATAAGCCCCAAATTATCCATAAAATAGCACTGGTTGGTAGCAAGCGCGGTTGGCGCGTCGGGGAAATTCGGCGCAAAGTCAGGCGCCGCGCACCAGCGATAGGCCGGCTGACGCTCGGTCACGTTTACCGTAAGCACGTGGTCGCTACTTACGGCCAACTGCACCGCCGCCACCTGCGGGAAATTCTTTTCAATATCGCCGGCAATTTTACCGCGCGGATAGAGGATTTGATTTGATTTTGAAATGAGCCAGCCATACGCGCCGTTAATGTCGTTGGCCGCGAGCACTTGCACGCTTGGCGCCGCCACCGAAACTGTGCCGTGCACATCCACTGTGGCAATGTTCCAAAACGGCCGGTAGGAAAGCCAGCTCAGGCCCCAGCCAAGGCCGGCTAGCACAATAAGCACCGAGCCGATTTTAAAAATATTCACCAAGCGCCGTCGCCGGTGCATACGGCTACCTTTTATCGGCGATTGACGCGCTCGCAACATCGCTTCATTTTAGCATATGTAATCCCGCACCACTTTCAACACCTTCGCCGAAAAGACTTTTTGGAAACACCTTTTCGGGTACCTACAGAAAAACGCTCATAAAATCGTTTTTCTGCTTTTTTTGAGAAATTCACTTTTTGAAAACGCTTATGTAAAGCCCCCGCCTGACGCATTTCACCACAAGTTAACGTATGCATTTTTTCGCATACGTTCACGTGTTTTTCTAGCCTTATCTGAAGCCGCCCCACGCCAACTTTTTCAAAATTCCCTCAATTTTGCCGTTTTTTACGCGATTTTCTGTATGCACCCTAAAACCATTATTTTATTTGATCTATTATTTGACCTACTTTTCTTATGATTTTTCTGACCTAAAAATTTTCTCTCCAATAAATTCCATAAGAAAACCGCCTCCGACCAGAGAGGCGGTCTCTTTGTCGAGGGCGGTGTGCGAATCTGGAGTGTTAGTTACAGGGATGGTCAACTTCCCACCGGTTATTGCGCCATTCGGCGACAAGAACTTGATTCGCGTACGCAACGTCGGGGTCAGGCAAGACCACAACATCACGCCTGAAGGATCCGAGGAACTCGATAATCTCGCCAACGGGGCGAGCGGGCTTGATAATGCCCGGGGTTCCGTCGCTGTTGAGCAACATCACGTTGATGGGTTTTACCTGGGTAGCCGTGCTAGTCATGACATACTCCTATAAAAGATGTCTGGTACTAGAATAGCATACCTTAAACTATTTGTCAAGTATTATACTGCCCTCATTTTTAGACCTATTTTAAGCCCCCAATCACCTTCCTCCCGCCCATGTACTTTTGAAGCAATTCGGGGATGGCGATAGTGCCATCGGCCTGCTGAAAATTCTCAACGAGAGAAACCAGGATGCGCGGCGTGGGAATGGCGGTGCTGTTGAGCGAGTGCACGTATTTAAGCTTGCCATCGGCTGGGTCGCGATAGCGAATATTCAAGCGACGGGTCTGAAAATCGTGAAAATAAGAAGCGGAGCTGATTTCGCGATAAGTATTTTCGCCCGGGACCCAGAGCTCAATATCATACTTTTTCACCTGGCCCAGGCCGAGGTCGCCACCGCAATTAACCACGGTGCGATACGGAATATTGAGCTTCTCAATGAATTCTTCAGTGTTGCGGTTAAGAGCTTCGTGCCACTTTACCGATTCTTCATGACTAGCAGCACAAAGGACCACTTGCTCCACTTTGTAAAATTCATGGACACGAATAAGGCCTTTTACATCTTTACTATGACTCCCCGCCTCTCGGCGAAAACACGGCGAAAATGAGAGGAATTTTTTGGGCAAAGTCGCGGCGTCCAAAACCTCGTCGGCGTGGTAGCCCATTGTGGCCACCTCGGCCGTGCCGGCGAGATAGTCGCCGTCCTGCGTTTTATATAAATCTTCTTCGCTTTGGGGGAGCATACCGGTGCCAATTAAATTTTCGCGGCGCACCAGCGAAGGCACAATCATCGGCGAAAAAGCCCCGCCCTCATTTTTACCTAGGAAAAAATCCATGGCCGCCTGCCAAATAGCAAAAGAAAGCAGGGCGCCGTCGTTCTTGAGTACATAACCGCGAAAGCCGGCGATCTTCGTGCCGCGTTCAAAATCAACCATGCCCAGCGCCGTCATGAGTTCAATGTGCGACTTGGCGGGAAAAGAGAATTGCGGCTTGTCACCCCACGTTTTAATCTCCTTGTTCTCCTTATCGCTCACGCCATCAGGCACGGAAATATCGGGGATATTAGGCACCTGCACCATAAGCCCCTGCCATTCTTTCAAGATTTCCTTGAGCACCTCCTCCTGCTTGGCCAATTCTTTTTTCACCGCCTGCATTTCCACCACCAGGCGGGTTTTTTCCTCCGGCGTAGCGGCAGTGGCAATACCATCTGAAGCAGCCTTTTGGCTGGCGCGCTTCGTTTCAAAGGCTGTCATTGCGGCGCGGCGTTTGTCGTCCACCGCCAATAATTTTTCAACGTCAAAATCAATCCGCTTCTTTTTCGCGGCCATGGCCACCAGCTCCTTATTTTCGCGAATGAATTTTATGTCTAACACATGCTTATCATAGCAAAAACCAGCCTGATTTCAATACTTCATAAAAGATTTAAGAAAAATTGATGAGAATTTTAACTAGGGTGTGCTATATGATTAAGAATGAGGAACGAGAAGAACGAAAAAGAACTACTCAAAAAAATTGAGGCGTACGCAAAAATGCGCCCGGGTGCATGGGTGGATTTTCCTGATGAGAAGATCCCCATAGGCAGTGCCGACCGATACCTTACAAACCGGGTAGTAAAGCACTTTGTTGAAAGCCGAATGAAAGGAAAAATGGGCGTGGCGGACATGCAAAAATTGATCACGCAGATTCATGGCGTATCTGATGCGCCAGAAACTGATATGGAAAATCCCAAGAGTCGCTTATTAAGCCGGATAATTCCGGGCACAGAGAAAGGAATTCAAATCGTAGTAGCCGCCGATAATCAGAAAATTATCGGGATTTTCTATAACCGAGATTACGTGAGAAAGAATGTTACTCAAATCCAAAATTCTGTTGCTGGGGGAGCGCCTATCCCCATGAGTAAGTCTCCTATTACAGAGACCTCCGCAGCGAGGCTTTCTGTCGTCAGGCAACAGAATCCTAGATTCGAATTACAGAGAAGTATAGAGCGAAAAAAAATACCTGTCAACACAATAAACACTGGGAAGGATGATGAAATTTTTGAAATCGGACCCGCGGAATTTCCGGCGTTGTTGCGGGAAATAAACGACCCGCCGAAGCAGCTTTTTGTGCGTGGCGCACTGCCGGCGGCTGATAGTGTGTTTCTATGCGTCGTGGGCTCACGCGGCTATAGCCGCTATGGTCAGGAAGTATGCGAGTTTCTCATTAGTGGCCTGGCTCAGGAGCCGCAAACGCGACGCGGCGACGGTAGCGGCCGCATTGTCATAGTTTCCGGCCTAGCCCTCGGCATTGACGCTATCGCCCACCAATCGGCCCTAGAAAGCGGCTTGCCGACGATTGCCTTGCCCGGTTCCGGCCTTGGCAACGACGTGCTCTATCCGCGGGCTAATGGTAATCTCGCCGAAAAAATCCTCAAAGCCGGCGGCGCGCTCATGAGCGAATTCGCGCCCGATTGGCGCGCCCGGCCCGAATCCTTTCCGCAACGCAATCGCATCATGGCCGGCCTCTCGCACGCCGTACTCATCATAGAAGCCGAGCACAAAAGCGGCACCATGATTACTGCCCGCCTGGCAACAGAATATAACCGCGACGTACTCACCGTGCCTGGCTCTATTTTTTCCCACCACAGCCAAGGGCCGCATTATTTACTAAGCCAAGGTGCCCGCCTCATCGCTTCTGCCGCCGATATTATTGACGCTCTCAACCTCACGCCACCCCCGCCACCAAAAGAAACGCGGAAAAAATCTGAACGAAAGAAAAACGCCAATTCAAAAACTGAAACTATGGAACTTTTTGCATTAAAAGATTCCCTCGCCCTCACCCGCCGCTGGCCCTTAGCTACGCCCGACGAACTCGCTATTCTTGCCATTCTCGTGGAAAGGGGTGAGCCTGTCACTAAAGACGAACTCTTTGTACGCGCCGCTCTGCCCATAAGCCGCGTCAACGTCGCCCTCACTCTTTTAGAACTCGCCGGTCACATAAAAATCAATGGCGGTCTGGCACGATTATCATAAAATATGCATAAAAAAATCCCCGAACAAGTGTTCGGGGACGCATCCAAGGATGCTATATCTCAATTGCTCTTGGGTACAACCTCCATGTCTCTTCGCGAGAAAAAACGTGAAGCGAAGTGAGGTAAGCGTTTCAAGTTGGGAAAGGCACGATTCAGGAGAAGAGCAAATACTCCTAAACCTAAAACCAGTCCCAACCAGCCAACCTGGAGATGCAGATCTACACCGTAGAAACGCACACCAGTGTCGGTAATCCTCCAGAAGTAGTCGGTCCAAGAATTCATTACTTGGTACCTCCATCTTCCCGGGGGATTCTAAAAGCCGCGAGGCCGTCGTCCGTACTGGAGACGGTCCCCTCGTGATTTTCAGGTGAGTACATTCCTTTGCGAGGGTCTCCAACCTTCGCACTCCCGACCGTGTCGGGATAGAACACTTTCCCGCTGGAGGACACAGAGACTGCCATTTGGCACCCTGCACCGCCCGTAAGGATGAAAACGCCGACCAGAACTGCAATGAACGGCCAACGTCTCCGGAGTTGCGTGTCCATAAGGACCTCCTGTAAACAACAAGCCATAATTGACTTGTCTGACACCATGATAGCATGTGTAAGCTATTTTGTCAAGCACAAAAAAAGCGCGCTTGGGTTGGGTAATTCCCTGCCAAACGCGCCCTGATTCCCAGCCTCCGCCAGACCGGAAAAAAGTGAATTTCTCCATGGTCAATTAAAGACAGTCGACTTCCACGAGATTCGCCGTATCCAAAACTTTTTGGATAATCTCCGCTACGCCGGCGGCAAAACGCTCAACGTCCTCCGTGTGTGCCCAACCCAAAAAGTACCCGAGACGAAAAATGAGCTCTTTTTGGTATTCTGGCGGAAGTGCTTCAAAGCCGACGCTATTGGCGAGTGTTATAACCTCGCGTCTGACCTTTTCCACAAAACCATCCGGCCGATCATCGTACCAGAGTTCCCGTACACGTTGGCTGAAAATCGGGAAGTACAGACAATCAAGAACGCAAATAGGCACGAAGCACCTCTCTTCCGCAAAAAAAACGAGTAACAAATCCGTTCGGCAATATACCACAAAAGTCCGCGACTGACGAGCCGAGGACTTTTGTATACTGCGTCCGAGAATTTTTATTTTTAAAGCCCCTCTTCAATCATCTCCACTGCGTCGTCTTCGTCCAGGCCCTGCTTGTCCATGATTGCCTTCACTTTTGTGGCATCAGCCTTACTCAGGCCGTGTGTTTCCATAATTTCAGCTATTTGTTCGTCGGCCTCGTCTTTATCGTCACTGGCCATACCATCCGCGAGCGGCTCGTCATCATCTTCTTCGTCTTCATCCTTTTCGTCTTCTTCGTCTAACTCATCGTCTTTTTTGAGTTCGTCTCCCATGGTTTTTTTAATTAGGTTTTAAAAATTATCTGTCAATAATTACCACCGATGCCGAGAGTATACTATGTTCGTAAAAAATATCCAGAAGGCTGGGGAAAACTTAGGCGAGCGCGTGCCCAGCCTTGCGCAACTCGGCCCGGGCCTCGCGAAAATGAGGGAAAGCCAGCGCCACCAAATCCCAGAATTTGCGCGAGTGATTCATCTGGCCAAGGTGGCAGAGCTCGTGCACAATGACGTAGTCGCAGAGATGCTCCGCCAACAGCGCGATTTTATAATTAAAATTAAGGTTGCCGCGCGCCGAACAACTCCCCCATCGGCTTTTCTGATTCTTTATGAAAATGCGCCGCACCGGAAACTGATATTCCGGCCGCGCATTCCACTCGGATACTTTGCGCTCTATGAGCACTCGAGCCGATTCCTTATTGGCCTGGTAATGCGCGCGTGAACTGGCAGAAACCCTGCGAACGCGCCGCCTACGTAGACGAATCCGACGAAAGAAAAACACAGTTTAATTTAGATACCAAATTGCGAAGTTGAGGTAAGTGGCGAAACTCACCCACAAAATGTAAGGTACCAAAAGCCACGCCGCCGTTTTGGAAATGCGCGCAAAAAATATAATTGTCAAAAGAATGAACAGCCACAGCACGACAATTTCCCCAAACGCCGCCCCTGACGCGTGCAAACCGAAGAAAATAATTGACCACAGCAGGTTGAGCGCCAACTGCGCCGCGTAAAACAGTATTGCCAGTCGGAAGGTGCGTCGCGAAGCAATATTCCCCTTCGCAGACACCTGGCCCCGCCTGCGCCACACTATAAACGCCGCAATGCCCATGAGCGCGTATAAAAGCGTCCACACCGGCCCAAAAACCCACCCTGGCGGCGTTAGCGCCGATTTTGCCAGCCCTGCATACCAACCATTAATTGCTGGCGTCGTAAAAAACGCGCCAATGACCCCCATCGCCTCGGCGATAAGAATAGAAATTATTGCCTGAAAAATAGTGCGTGTGCGCATAAAAGTAGTATTAAAATTCATTTACTATTGTAACATCATCCACAAAAGTTTCTGAATTTTTTTCTATCTCTCTATCTTTCTCAACGCGAAAATCCAGTGCCAAGCTCCCCGGCGGTTCAATAGCCACGCCCGCCGGCACACTTTGGCAATCGGCCATAAAATCCGCAATGCGCGAGTCCACAATAATATGCCCTGGAGAGAGCGGCGTGCGCAGAACCAGCCCTTCTAGTGTGCGACAGCGACTCAAGGCCACATAGGCCTGCCCGTGCGCAAAAGTCCCGCGCCCAAAATCCACAATCACATTGTTGTAGGTTTTTCCTTGACCCTTATGAATACTCAGCGCCCAAGCCAAACGCACCGGAAACTGCGTAAACTTGCCAATAGCTTTTGATTCAATTTTCTTACTGCCCACATCATAAAAGAAACGCAACATTTCCCAGGTGTACGGCACTATGGCGCATTCCTCGCCACTTTCTTCCAGCCGCACCACGACCTCGCTCTCGTCACCGCTCACACTCACCACTTCCGCCAAGTCGCCATTAATCCATTTTTCCGCATTGGTCAGCATCATCACCCGCGCGCACGGCTTCAGCCGCAATTCCTGACTTGTCGGCAAATTGCGCTTAAATTCCCCACTCACCGCTCCGCCAAGTGAAGAAAATTTCCCCGGCAACTGCGCCAGCTTTTGTTCATTAAAAGAATCCGCCATAGCATTGGTGGTCATGAGGCGGACGTGCCCAGCACCACTTTTGCCAGCAGAAGCCCCCTTAGCCGCCCCACCCAAAACCGCGCCAGAAAACCCCTCGGCCACATTCGGCACATAGCGCGTATTCAGCACCGCGAGCTGCGCCGCATTTACCTTTCCCAGCCGCACCGCATTTAAAATCTCAATAAGGGCCTGGTTTGTTTGTCGGTAAATCTTTTGAAGCTCAACAAAGAAAAACCCCGTTTTTTCAAATACCTTCGCATCAAAAAAGTACGGGCTGCGATAGCGCGTTTTGAAAAGGTCTTCATCCTCGCTCGTTACCACCGGCGGCAACTGATACATATCCCCCACAAAAATCATTTGGACCCCGCCGAAGGGCTTCTGACGATTCGGCCCATTGCGCCGCAAAAAAGCATCAATGCAATCCATTAGGTCGGCCCGCACCATGGAAACCTCGTCAATCACAATAGCGTCCAGTTTTTTATAGATGTTGGTGTCGTCGCCCTTTTCGCGCACCGTGCGCACATGATCCGGCGTCACCCCAATGCTAAATTTGAAAAACGAATGAATCGTTTGCCCCCTCACATTCACCGCCGCCACCCCCGTCGGCGCCAGGATGACGATATTCTTCTTCGTGGTGCGGCGAAAATGCTGAAGCAGGGTCGATTTTCCCGTTCCTGCGCGGCCAGTGAGAAATACATGGTCACCGTCGGGGGATTCCATGAGCGCCAGCGCCCGCGTAAACTCATCAGTAATATCAAGCGGAGTATCTCCAGAATTTTGAGCCATAGAAGCCCAAAGTATACTCTATACGGCCTGGAGACGCTCCCTATTAAACCGCTCCAGCTCTACACGCACCCTTTGCTCCATATTCTCATGCGACACCGCCCCAGAACCCTCAAGGACTTTTTCCTCATTTAAAACAATAAACCCGTCCAGTTTCCGAATCCAATCCTGCATATACATCACCCGCCGGCTCACACTTTGCAATTCAGCAAACGACAAGAACTGTTCAACCAGCAAGTTGAGCCGCTTCAACTCCAGCTCCTCCAAATAATTTTTAGCGATTTCCGCCTGCTCGCGCGTGATAATAACCCCCTTCCAGTTTGTCAGGCCGAGATTTTTCTTCGCGCTATCAATTCGCTTCACCACGATTTCCGCCGCCGTGAGGCCGGTAATAGCATAATGGAATTTATTCTGCACGGTGGCAAAAAATTGCTTAGCATATTCAAGCTTTGGGTCGTAATCGGCGCTCGTCGCAAAAACATCCCGCACTTTTTGGTAAAAATTGTACTCCGACGTCCGAATCCGGCGGATGCGCTCCTCCCACTCCTCAAAATAGCCCTTACGCACGCCTCCCTCGGCCAAGCGCTCGTCGTCCATCACAAAACCCTTGATAATGTACTCCCGCAGCTTTTTCGTCGCCCACATGCGAAATTGCGTGCCACGAAGTGAGCTCACGCGGTAACCAACAGAAATAATAACGTCGAGGTTGTAGAAATTAACGTTATATATCTTATTGTCAGCCGCAGTATGCTGGAATTTCCGGCATACTGAATTTTCCGTCAATTCACTTTCGGTAAAGACATTTTGAATGTGTTCAGTGATGGTTTTTCTGTCTTTTTGGAACAAATCAGCCATTTGCCCCTGAGAAAGCCACACAGTATCGCCCTCCACGCGAACGTCAATTTTCGTCTCGCCGTCCTCAGCATTGTAAATAATGATTTTATCGTTTCTTTCATGCTCTTTTTGCATGATTTTGCCTTATTAAGCTAATAAAATTTTCCCGCCCAGATATTGAGCTCTTTTTGAACTATTCGGAATTTCCGAATAGTTGGATTTTTTCTAGTTCACCTCCCCAATTTCGAGTTGCCGAGTAATCCTCGGTAACTCGGCCACTCTTCAATATCACGCCCTTGATGCTACGGGAAAGGATAAAGGGTTATCTAGAATAAATCCTTTCATGCGAGTGTTGGGTACTTTGAAGTATTACTCGCTTGCCGGAACTACTGGCCCCTTCGGGCGTTTGTCCCGCGCTTTACCTCCCCCAACAAGGGAAATTATTCAGCCACCGTAGCATCAAAAGCACGATTATGCGTTTACGGTAATACAATTACGACCTGCAATTTCGTCAAAAGAGTTCCGAGTGTCATAAATACTACGGGCAAGCGCGAGGGAGGTAACAGAAAAAATTACAATTAAAAAACTATATCGTTGCATCCCAATCCCCCAGTGCCACCTGATTAGTCATATTGCTCCACATTGCGGAAGCGGCATAGCGCTCTTCGGGCGTGGCCGCGCTTGAAATCATCTTGCGCAAGTTTTTTGCCATAACCTCTTTTGATCGCCGATGTGCCTCTGCAACCGCATGACCCTTAAGCAACGTTGAAACGACCAAATTAGAACTGTCTAAAAATAAACCGGCCATAGGATCTTCTTCCAGCCGCATTGTGTACTCTGGATCATAGTACAAAACAAACTTCCTCACATAACCCACAAAAGCTCGTGCTCCCTTTTGAACAAGAGCAGGCCCTAGCAGAGCGGCGGCATCACAACTCCGCGCATAGAAAATAGAAACTGCCGGCTCACTGGCCATATCAGCCAATGGTTCATTATCGTAGCCAGTAACCACCTCGGCACTCCCGTGCCCATTAAGAAAAATGAGTGACGGCTGATTTTTCTTCACATAACTCTCAAAATTCCGCCGCGTTGCTTTCGCGCCTTTTAAATCATACACATGAAGACCTTTTTGTTGCGCCAGCTTCACTAAACGCTCGCTCCACACGCAACAATATTTCGTCACAATCTCATGATCGGGACGAGTAACGAGCATAGAGCCACTCATTGCGCATAAATAGATCCACTAGTAAGTGCCTGCAAAAAGCCAAGGTCAATAGCCATCATTTGTTTGCCAATCTCATCTTCATCCTGGATATGCTTCACGAGCTCTTTTTGAGAGATGTGGTCCGAGCCAATAGCCACCCGCAAGCTCGCCGGCATGGCCATAGCCCGCTCCAGTACAATGGCCTTTAGCTGTTTGCGAAGTTCTGGGTCGGCAATAACCTCATCAATTTGGTTTTTCTGTTGTTCTTTCATGGAGAATTTTGAGTGCTACCAACACTTCCAAAATTTTAGTGCCAATCGGCGTATCTTGCTCAACCTCAAGCTTAGCCGATTGCCAGGTATATGGCTCACCTTCTACTACAGCCACAATCTCCTCACGGCTACCCCGCGGCAAATTAGCATAGGTCTTCAGAAATAGAGACTTGCGATCCATTAGCATGGCTAGTATACCGCATGACAGTCGAAAAACAATCTTGTGTACTGGTGGAAAATGTAGCGCAAACTCACCCCACCACCTCATACTTCGTATGCCGAAACGCGCCCGAGGGGTGCAGGCGGCCCGCTTTCACCAATGCCTCCAAGTATCGCGTCGCCGTTGCCGCCGACACATGGAGCAGGAGCTCAATGTCGCGGCTCACCACCACCCGCCTCTGCCCCGCCAACGCCATAATTTCGTCCAGCTTTTTCTGCTTTTTAAACTGCATTTTTGCGCGGGCCAAGGCCAGCAGGGAAAGTGCCCAGCTTTTAGATGGCGCCATCGGGGTGGTGTTCTCCCGCACCTCCGCAGGAGCCGCGCCTATGCTTGGTTCTGGGGTGGGTTCCGTGGTCGGTTCTGGGGCTTCTGGGGGTGAATTAGCCACATCCGCCGCCGACGCGTCCTGTTGGGGTTGCGGTTCGGGTTCAGGTGGCGATTCCGGCTCCGCTCCCCTTAGGGTTGGCGTTATGGCGGGTGTTAACGCTGGCGCGGGTATTGTTGGCGTAGACGTCTCGCTCACGTCTTGTTCCCCCTCCGTTCCATCGTCAGTAGTAGCAGTAGTGTCGTCGGGCATATGGGTAGTATTTTACAACATTCACTGCTTTCTTTCTAAGATATATGCGTCGGCGGGTATTGGCGAGGCCACGGCAAAGCTTTTGGTGGCCAAAGGGGCGCGAGTGGTGCTGGTCGCGCGTTCCAGGGAGAAGCTGGCCATTCTGGAAAAGGCCTTGCCTGGCGCGGTGGCGCTACCGGCCAACATGGCCAAGAATGCCGATGTGAAGAAAATGGTGGCGACGGTGGAGAAAAAATTCGGCCGGGTTGATGCTATCGTCAACAATGCGGGCGTTGGCTTGTATGGGCCGGTAGAAAATATTAATTTGGAAGATTATGCGAGCGTGTGGGCGCTCAACGTGGTGGGGCCGCTGGCGGCGATGCAGGAAATCATTCCGCTCATGCGCAAACAGAAGCCGGTGGAAGACGGGGTTTCAGCGAGCGAGAAAGGTGGTACGGGCCTGCGCGGGCAGATTGTGAACGTGAGCTCCATGGTTTCCAAGAATACCTTTCCGTATTTGGGCGGCTATGCGTCCACGAAATATGCGCTGAATGCCCTCTCGCTCACTGCCCGGGTAGAATTGGCCAAGGATGGGATTGTCGTTTCGGTGGTGCATCCGGGCCTCACCGCGACGGATTTTGGCAAGAATGCCGTGCGTGCGCCGGGTATGGAAGGTATGGTTTCGCGTGAGCGGGCAACGGGGCCGAATGGGCAAGCGATGCCCGTTGCCGACGCGCCAGAATTAGTCGCCGGAAAAATAATAGAAACCCTTGAAGCCGGCAAAGATGCTCCAGCCGAGGTGATGTGGAAGTAATGTTCCTTTAAGCTACCAGTAACACTATGGCTGATTTTGCTGATGTTTGTTTGAATTTTTTGGCATCTTTTTTATGCAACCGATGAATGCGACGGGTATTTAACACAATTCCTTTGACCAAATAGTCACGTAACGTTCTCGTAGCCCACTGACGGAAAGCTGTGGCTTGTTTTGAATTCACGCGATAACCGACGGAAAGTATTGCGTCAAGATTAAAATATTCCACGATATACGTTTTTCCATCCGTGGCAGTTGTTGCATTTTTTGCAACAACTGAATCCCGATTCAATTCGGCACTGGAAAATATATTTTTCAAGTGACGGGAAATGACCGATTTGTCACGGCCAAAAATTTGAGCGATTTGATCAAGGGTCGCCAAAATTGTCTCTTTTTCAACATCGGCGTGTAGTTCTACGTTTCCCCGCTTGTCGGTGTAGAGAATGAGTTCTTTCTTTTGGTTACCGTTATGAGCGGGTTCGGATACAATTTTTTTCATACACCTACTCTAGCATGAGCATTCGCCACTCTTCTTTTAAAAAGTGGATTGGGCTTCATCTTTTCTTCATTTTTATTCGTAGTACAATCATACCTATGCTCAAACACGGCACCAAAGCCCCAGATTTTAATCTCCCCGACCAAAATGGCGCGATGCACTCGCTGGCGTGGCACGTGGCAAATGCGACAAAAGAGGTACCCCTTATAAAATATATTCTGGTGTATTTTTATCCGAAAGACGACACGCCGGGCTGTACGCAGGAAGCTTGCGTTATTCGCGAGGCCTATACCGATTTTGCGACGGCGGGCGTGAAGGTTTTTGGCATCAGCAAGGATTCGCCCGAGAGCCATAAGAAGTTTGCCGAAAAATACAGCCTGCCCTTTACACTTTTGAGCGATCCGGAGAAAGTCACCATTAAGGCATATGGCGCTATCCGCGAATCGGGTTATTTTCGCGGCGGCACAGCACGCATTTCCTACCTTATCGCCGCTATAGGCCCAAATGCGGGTAATATTATTAAGGCCTATCCAAAAGTAGACCCCGCCAGCCATGCGGGCGAGATTTTGAAGGATATTTCGGCGCTATAGTAGCTTGCAACAAGAAAAAACCGTGACGAACTGAATCGCCACGGTTATGATATTTTTGCTCGCAACTACAATTTCAAGCGCGGGTTACTACAGCTCACCGAAGTTAAAATCGGTGACAAGATAGGAGACAGTGATATCGTCAAGGATGCGGGCCTCACGTAAGTCGGATTGCGAAACGCAAACGCGTTCATAGTTTGCTGCGCCGACAATGCGTGCCGCCACCGTTATAAGTGTGCCGAGAAATTCCAGATGTTCAGGACGCGATGTTGAGGGCGGAGCCAAGAAACGAACTGCGCTCTTCAGGGTCATTTCAGGCTTTGCCACTCCCGCCAGTGGCATAAAAAGACCGCCACTGATAATAAGACTGGGCTCCAAAAGCCGAAGTCGGCCTTTTCCCGAGACAGCAGAGTCGTCAGATTCGTCATCGGGCGCGCAGAAAGCCAGAATTAACCGGCAAATGCGCTTACCTTCCTGAAGGAAAAGAACGCAATGATTCTTTTCCAGGAACGAGGCCGCAAACTGCCCGTTAATAAAACCGAAGCGCCGGGAAGCGTACTTCAGGTTCAACTCTTTTTCCGGCGCATACTGCCTCCGGAGTTCCTGAAGAACGAGGCCAGGCACGTCGCGCGCATCACTTACATCGGCGACGGGATCTGTCGAACTCATACCAACTCCTTTTTGTAATTGATTGTGAAAAGATCAGAAAATACTAATGGAATATGCCGTCTAAAATATTACTATAAAATGTGGCTTTCGTCAACTAATTGACCTCGTTTTTCTTTTTGCTATACTTCACCCATTGTGCTTCGGCACCCCGCCTCAAAAAGGAACCTTCCAAAAGTTCTTTGAGGGGTCAGAAGATTAGGAACGTCCACTAGAGCATGTCTTTGGTGGACGTTTCTACATATGCGAATATGAATTTATCTAGCACACTAGGGTTAAAAATCTCATCAATGTTTCTTAAAGGTTTTCTGAAGCGCTATCCCCCGCTTTATTTGCTAAAAAAACTGATGCGTAGTATTAATTGAAGGCATCATATGAAATTACTTATCGTGGAATCGCCCTCAAAAGCGAAAACAATTTCTAAATATTTGAGCGGCGACGCCGACGCAAAAATCGCCGGCAAGGGCGGCTACCAGGTAGTGGCCTCGGTGGGCCACGTGCGCGATTTGCCCAAGAACAACAATAAAGCCATTGATATTCCGGCTGGCTTCGTGCCGCATTATGAAATTTCCAAAGGCAAAGAGGGTGTGGTGGCGGAAATTGAGGCGCTGGCTAAAAAAGCCGATGAGGTTCTACTCGCAACCGACCCCGACCGTGAAGGTGAAGCTATTGCCTGGCACGTAGCTCAGGCCGCCCATTTAGTGCACCCAAAGCGCGTCGTTTTTCATGAAATTACCAAGGAGGCGGTTGAGGAGGCCCTTCTGCACCCCCGCTCTATAGATATGCGCCTTAAGGAGGCCCAGGAGGCGCGCCGTGTGCTGGATAGGCTCGTGGGCTACGATCTTTCAGGCCTTATATGGAAGAAGGTGCGCTACGGCCTTTCTGCTGGCCGGGTGCAATCCCCCGCTTTACGCATATTAATGGAGCGCGAACGAGAAATCCGCGCTTTCAAGCCTGAGACATTTTGGGTAATTACGGCTGAAACAAAAATCGCAGAAGGTAAAGAAGCCGGCAAAACGCTTCTCTTAGAATGCACCGAAGAGCCGCGCGACCAAAAAGAAATGGAGCGAATTTTAGCCGTCGGACGCGAAGCCGGTGCTAAAAACGCTTGGAAAGTTATTGACGTAAAAGAAACGGAAGTGAAGCGTGCCGCCAAGCCACCCTTTACTACTTCCACGCTCCAGCAAGCCGCCAGCTCGCGCCTCGGCTTCTCGCCTTCGCGCACCATGCTTATTGCCCAGAAGCTTTACGAAGCCGGTTTCATTACCTACATGCGCACCGACAGCACCACCCTCGGTGGCCAGGCCATGGGGCAAATTTCTAATTTAGTGCAGAAGCTGTATGGCGCCGATTATTTAGAAGCGCGACAGTATCAAACCAAGAGCAAGAACGCTCAGGAAGCCCACGAAGCCATTCGCCCCAGTCATGTGGAAAAAACCAGCGCCGGCCATAACGACGAACAGAAAAAGCTCTATCAGCTCATTTGGCAACGCACCATCGCTTCGCAAATGAGCGACGCGAAAACCCTGCGCACAAAAGTAACAGCGAACGCTGTTTATGGAGCACCACTTTCAGATACAGATTTGGCTGCTAACGCAAAAAATGGCGGCGCAATAAAAAGTGGTGCTGGATTAAAAATCCCCGATTTCACCATTAACGGCTCGCGCGTCCTTTTTGATGGCTGGCTCAAAGCCGACCCAGAAGGCCAGCAAGATGATGTGATTTTGCCGCGCGTTCATGAGAACGATGCTCTCACTCTCGTTGAAATTAAAACCGACGAAAAGCAAACCCAGCCGCCCGCCCGCTATTCTGAAGCTGGCCTAGTGAAGGAGCTTGAAGCCCGCGGCATCGGCCGGCCTTCTACCTACGCTTCTATTATTAAGACAATTGTTGACCGTGGCTACGTGGAAAAAATTGACCGCGCCCTGAAACCCACCGACACCGGCGATGTGGTGAGTTCTTTCTTGGAGGAAAATTTTGCTGAATATATCAGCGACTCATTCACCGCAGAAATGGAAAACAAGTTGGACGATATCGCCAACGGCGAGAAAGAATATATTCCCGTGCTGGCCGCTTTTTATAAACCCTTCAGCAAAGAAGTAAAAGAAAAAGAGAAAAATACTAAAAAAATTACTGATCTTGGTGCCGCCCCCGCCGAGTTTAAATGTCCTATCTGCGGCTCCAGCATGATTATTAAGCTCGGTAAAAACGGCAAGTTTATGAGCTGTTCCCGTTTCCCCAACTGCACCGGCGCTCTTACTATTGATGGTAAGGAAATTGCCGCCGATAAACCCATCGGCACAGATCCGGCCACCAACTTGCCTATTTTCGTAAAAATCGGCCGCTTTGGCCCCTATGTTCAGCTTGGCGAAACCCCCAAGAAAATGCCAAAGGTGCCAAAATCAAAAAAGAAGAAAGTGGTCGCTGAAGATGGCACTACGGATGCCAGCGCCGAGGCCGCGCCTGCCACCGCCCCAGTTGCCAAGCCCCGCATGTCTAGTATTCCTAAAATTAAGGATCCAAGCACCGTTACCGTTGCCGACGCCCTCCACTACTTGAGCTTGCCGCGTGTTCTTGGTAACCACCCCCAAACTGGCAAGCCAATTAGTGCCAACATCGGCCGCTTTGGCCCCTATGTTGTGCACGACACTGACTTCCGCTCGCTTAAAAAAGATGACGTCTACACCATTGAATTGCCCCGCGCCTTAGAAATTCTCGCCGAACCCAAAAAGCCCCGCGGCTTTGCTCGTAAAAGTAAAATAGCATAAACCCTTGACATTAGTAATAGTATATGCTATCATACTCTTCAGAGTATTCGGCTGTCCCTCGGGAAAAAGATCGTAAGCCCTAGGGATACTTGGGCTCCCAGTAATGGGACTCAAAGAAACCGTAACGACGGAAAAGCTCCCCATAAGTCTTCCTGGAACACAACGGAAGATGTGCGCGTTGAAAAACGGTTGAGTGAAAACGGTTCAGTACCGTGCCCGAGAAGGGTCGCTGGACAAAAAGTAACTCTCAGACGTGGACTGGCAATCCCACCGAAATGCGTACAAATTGGCAGAGCAATTCCGCCGCGGATCTATGACAACGAAAGGAGTCGTAAGCCACACACATTCGAATCCCCCTCAGACTATATCGGCAGGTCTGTAAGGGGGATTTCTTTTGGAAAATTTTTTGTAAACCGCGTTATTCCCCCGCTTCGTCAGTTGAGTAAAATCAGTTGACGGGATAAAATGCTGGCGTATAATTCTCCTTACATAGTGCTGTTGGGTAACCAATAGTTCGAGAAACCTCTTTGGGGGTTTCGATATATAGCACCCTGAGAAATCAGTGGTTCGAGAAATCCCCGCATTTGCGGGGATTTCGATTATGTAAGATAGCCTATCAGCCGTTGGCGAATATCCCTAAAGATTTCTGGCGCGATATCATACACTTTTCTTCGAAATCTTCGTATGTTGATTAAGCGTAATTGGGCTAAAATTAGTGCCACTTTCTGGCCATCAACATCAGTAAAATTAAGGTAGAAATCCAAGGATTTTTGCTTAGTGGAAAGCGGAACCGCCCAATATATTTGATTACTAAACTTTTTCACAACCAGAACCGGCCGGGAGAAATTATGCAAACCACCGTTTATCTCAGACCCTATATTCTTACCAAGTATCGCCACCCACACCTCACCTTCTTTGGGAAAGTTAGTTGCATCTAAAAACGAAGCATGCAACTGCTTTTTAAGCGTATTCCATAGGTCAAAATTTTCTTAAATCTATTATAAAGAATAGCATAATAAGTAAAATACTAACGGCCATGTTACACTAAATTAATGAAAGCTTCTCTCTACCACATCCAAATCAACGTCTCTTCGGCCGCCGTTTCCCTTCCTTTTTATAAGGACCTCTTTGCTTATTTAGAATATAAAATCATTGACGAAAGCTCTGAACATATAGGAGCAAGTAATGGCGGCACTGTTATTTGGATAATGCAGACTGATGCAAAATTTCAATCACTTTCGTTTCATCGCAAAGCGACGGGGCTCAATCATCTTGCTTTTCGGGTAGAACCTAAGAAAGACGTTGATACTTTTACTAAAGAATTTTTGAAGCCGAGAAAAATAGTACCTCTTTATAGTAGCCCGAAACCCATGCCAGAATACGGGCCAACATATTACGCGATCTATTTTGAAGATCCTGACCGTATTAAACTTGAAGTAGTTTTTAAATAAGTTTTTATTCCCCCGCTTCGTCAAACGCTTTTTGAAGCGTGGCAATATCTAGTTTTGTCATACCAAGCATCGCCTTCATGGCTGCTTCGGACTTTTGTTTATTTTTATTAGAAAGGAGTTTGGGCAAAATGCTCGGAGTAATTTGCCATGTTACACCAAATTTATCTTTGTTGATCCAGCCGCACTGGCCTGCCTCACCACCTTCGGAAAGCTTATTCCAGAATAAATCTATTTCTTTTTGCGTTTCGCAGGTAATAATAAATGAAATGGCACCCGAAAGTGTAAAGTGAGTGCCACCATTGAGCGCCATAAATTCCTGACCATCCAGCTCAAAAACTGCCGTCATCACCGAGCCGGCCGGCTTGCCCGACACCTCTTCAGAAGCTTTACCGTAACGCATCACTTGGCCGAGCGTGCCCTTGTGGCCAGCCTCAGTAAAAAGGTTAACGTAAAAATGTGCCGCTTCTTCCGCCTGCGTATCAAACCAAATGCACGTCGTAAGATTTTTCACGATTTTTATTGGGTTATGGGCTTGTAATACATAATGACATCACCGCACGCTAAAACTTTCGTGCCAGTAAGCGTGAGTTTGAGGCGCTTCTGAATGCCACCAAAAAGCGCTTTGCCGACGCCCAGAGCCACGGGCGCAACAATAAGTCGGTATTCGTCTATTAAGCCGAGGTCGGTGAGCTGTTGGACAATGGTGCCACTACCCAAAATAACCATGTCTTTGCCTGGCTCGTTTTTCATTGCCGTGATAGCCGCCGCATCAATCTCGTTCACCACCTTCGTATTATTCCAGTTGGCCTTTTGCATGTCTCTTGAAAAGACAATTTTCCGCAACGCATTCATGGCCTGCGCTACCTCTAGACTGTCTTCCACACCTGCCTTGCTCTGCCAATAGCTAGCCATCATGTCGTAGGTGACTCGGCCAAAAATAAGCGTGTCTACGGAAGCGAGCATTTCAAGGGCGTACGTATTAAAGTCGTCATCTACCACATGCCAATCCAATTCCTCGTTGGGCCCGGCAAAATACCCATCCACCGAAATCATATTTGAGACGATGATTTTTCTCATACCGCTTTTCTATGACAGTTACAAACTAAAATTCTTAACAGAGTAAATGTCCTCGTTTTCTTCCTGCTTGATTTCGGCGGGAGTACGATCGTCAATAGGGCCGGCGGCCGCTTCGGCTTTGGCGTCAGCTTTTAATTCTTTTGCCAGTGTTGCCGGAATTTTAATACCATTCACTAAATTCAAAAGAGTCTGCAGATCGTCCTTGGAGAAAAAGTCAATCATGATTTTGCCGCCACTTTCGCGCTTCTCAATGTGCACGCGGGTGCCGAGGGTGTCAGCCAGCTTCTTTTCCATGTCCAACATGTCCTGATCAAAAAGCGGATCGCGCTTCCTTGTGCGCTCCACGGCAATGTGGCGGGCAATGCGCTCGGCGTCACGAACAGTTAATTTTTTAGCAATAATTTCCTTGAAAAGCGTGTCTTGCTCGGCAGGCCTATCGGCGAGCATGAGCAAGGGCCGCGAGTGGCCTTCGCTAATAGTGCCGGCGGAAAGCGCGTCCAGAATAACCTGCGGTAAATCTAAAATGCGCATGGTATTGGCGACATATTCGCGGCTCTTGCCAACTTTAGCGGCGATTTGATGCTGTTTGAAACCGAACTCGTCGGCCAGGCGGCGAAAAGCCCGGGCGCGGTCAACGGAATTCAAATCCTCACGCTGAACATTTTCAATAATCGCCAGCTCAAGCTTGAGAAGATCGTTGTCGCCACCTTGTTCATCAACTTTAATGAGGCAGGGCACTTCGCGAATGCCAGCCAGCTTAGAAGCGCGGAGGCGGCGTTCACCGGCGATGAGCTCGTATTCGGTAGTGAGGCCACCATCGGGCTTCACCACTTCCTTACGCGTCACCACCAGGGCTTGGAGCACGCCATATTGGCGAATAGAATCGGAAAGGGCTTGCAAAGCCGCCTGGTCAAAATCACGCCGCGGCTGGAACGGGTTCGGCTTGATTTTATCTACTTCTATCCAGAAAATTGCGTCTTGATGAAATTGGGACATGTTGTTTTCTGCCATTATATCATAAAAGAAACTGAGATTTTCTGGTTTTGATTTTTGGCCAAAATCGGGTATGCTGAGTGGGTTATCTATGCCGAGATGGCGGAATTGGTAGACGCAATAGATTCAAAATCTATCGATCGCAAGGTCATGAGGGTTCGAGTCCCTCTCTCGGCACCTTTTCAGAAATATCTGTTAAGTTTGTATGAAAGAGAAAACAAAAGTGATAGTGGTACTGGGCCCCACCGCCGTGGGTAAAAGCACGCTGGCGGTGGAGTTAGCGCGGCGTTTTAATGGTGAAGTTATTTCTGCCGATTCACGGCAAGTGTATAGCGGCCTGAATATTGGCACGGGGAAAATTACTAAGCGCGAAATGCAGGGTGTACAGCACCACCTACTAGACGTTGCCTCGCCGAAAACAGTTGGCACTAAAAAGCAATTTACTGCCGAAAAATTCCGCCAGCTTGGAGAAAAGGCTATTGTTGACATTATCGCCCGCGGCAAAGTGCCGATAATTTGCGGCGGCACCGGTTTTTATATTCAAGCATTGGTAAACGGCACGGTTTTTCCCGATGTTCCGCCCAATGTGGCTTTGCGCAAAAAATTAGCGCGGAAAACGCCAGCCCAACTTTTCGCCATGCTCGCAAAAAAGGATCCACGCCGAGCGGCGGAAATTGACCGCAATAATCCCCGCCGGCTTATTCGCGCCTTGGAAATTGTGGAGGCACTCGGAAAAGTGCCGGAACAGGCGGACACCAAGAAAACAGACCTTCCCTATCAACCATTTTTCATTGGCTTGAAATTGCCGTCGGAAATCTTAAAAGAAAAAATCGCCACACGCCTGCACGCGCGCCTTTCGCACGGAATGATTCCGGAAGCAAAACGCCTCCATGCCGCCGGCCTTTCCTACACAAAAATGGAAATGCTCGGCCTTGAATACCGCTCACTCGCCCGCTTTTTACAAAAGAAAATCTCCCGCGAAGAAATGGAAACCGAGCTACAACACGCCATTTGGCACTATGCCCGCCGCCAAAATCAATGGTTTAAACGCGACACTAAAATTCACTGGTACTCTTCCACAAGCGCCAAGGACCGCCGTTCTATTACTGCGGCAACCCAGAAGTTCCTGGAATAATTTGATAGACAACCTCGCAGGCCTGGCCGGCACAGCGGGTAGAGGTGTATTTTTTCGAGCCGCCTATCAAGTCCTTACCGTCCGAAGTAAAGGCTTGAATTTGCGAGCCATATTGCTTCAGCGCAGAAATTTTCGCGGCAACCTGGCCGGCTGAAAGTGGAATATCTATTTCGTTTAAAGAAAAGCCGGTACTATTTTCCAGATATTTTTGCAAAGAGATTACCGACGTGCTGGCAAAATGCGTGACATAAGGATAGTCCTCATAATAAAAGAATCGCACGTTTTTGGCAGGAAAATTCTGAGCAACGTCCGTAAAAGCATCGTGAAGAATTTGATGGTCGGGATGAGTCATTTCAGCGGGAGCACCGAAAGTGGAAGGTCCATATATATTCACCGCGCGGCCAGTATTGGCGACCAAAAGCGCCTGAATATCTTGGGCAATAGTACTCTCAAGAATATCGCTTGAAATAGGCCGACCATATTGCAAATCAAGATAGCCGTAATTTTCGCCGACGACGCCGAGCTTCCCTAGCGCATTTTGATTTTCAGCCATACGAACGTTCGTGGCGATAGTACTATCGGTAAAGCCAGCACGAGTATCCCAATCGGTGCTCGTAGCCACAGCGGGTGCTCCGGTGAAAAACGTGGCGACAAGAGCCGGTCTGTCATGCCGGGCTAGAAGGCCGCCGAGCGGCAGAACAGCGTCGTCAAAATGCGGAGCGAGAATGATAGTGATAGGGCCATTGCCAGGCAAAGTGGTGCCCGGAGCATTCGGCGGCAAGGTCACACCCTGATAGCGCTTCACTAAAGCATGCGTGCCGGCAATCAGCACAAAAATGAAAATAATAGCGAAAATAATGAACAGAATTCGTCGAGTATTCCACATCACTCTTATTATATAGCAATTTTTATCTGACACCAGAATCAGTACAACCTTTTTGGGTACCTACAGAAAAACCCTCAAAAGATAGGATTTTCATTTTTTCTTCATCTTTTTTATTTTGGAGATGGCTAAATGAAGCCACCCCGTGCCACATTACATCACAGAAAAACATATGCGTTTTTCTGCATATGTTTTATGTGCAAAATAAGCCCTGATTAAAAGGCTCGAACGGGAAGAAAATTTGTTTTTCAAGAAATTTGACAAGTTTTTTAACACTTTTCTGTAGCCACACAAAGAGCCCCGGCCAGAACACCCCTTTAACCCTGCTTTTGTTTCCACTCCTCAATTTTAGCCTGATGGCCAGAAAGCAGAATCGGCGGCACGTTGTACTTTTTACCTTTGTAGACAAGCTTTTCCGGCCGAGTGTATACATCGTGACTAGCCACACGACTTTCCTCCAAAGAATTGAAATCACCCAAAACGCCGGAAACTTGGCGACTAACACAATCAATAATGAGCATGGCTGGTAATTCACCACCCGTAAGCACAAAAGGCCCAATGGAAATTTCCTCACATTTGAATATTTTTTTGACCCGCGCGTCAATGCCTTCATAGCGGCCACAGATAATGATGATATCGGTATATTTTTGCGCAGTTGCACCCGCATACTCAGTATCAAACTGCTTGGCACCTGGCGCCAGCCAAATTATTTTCGTCTTTATTTTTTCCCTGGCTTTTTTATTCTTTTTTACTGCCGCAAGAGCTTTTTCAACAGCCTTCACCACCGGCAACGCCTCAATAACCATGCCCGGGCCGCCACCATAAGGCCGCTTGTCAACCCGCACCGCCCGGCCGCTATTGCCCGCGGCAAAATCACGGGGATTATAAAAACGCACGGCAATTTTGCCGTCTTCAATCGCCCGCTTCAAAATTGACTCGCCTAAATACGAATCAAAAGCACTCGGAAAAAGTGAAATAATGTGAAACCGCATGGCATATAAAATACCATGAAATTTCAATTTTGTCCAAATACAAATTTAGAGCTTAATATCCTCCATCGCCTCATCTACCGTTTTAGTGACGGATTCGCGGGGCATCGGGCCGCCTTCGGGCTCATTGATTTTCAGGTTAACGCGGGCATTGTTTTTCATTCCCACTACTCGCAAGAGCGTGCGAACGGCCTTGGCGGTATTGCCGGTGCGGCCGATGATTTTGCCCATATCGGCGCGGTTCACCATAAGCGTGAGCAGGACCCCCATTTCATCTACTGTGCGAGTAATTTTTACGTCGGCGGGATTTTCAACTAAAGCTTTAATAACGTAGTCAAGAAATTGTGCGTCGTTTTCCATAGTGTGCGGTATTAACTGGATAAGTAACTGACAAAGCGGTGAAGCGGGATATCATCGCTTACGGCTCAATTGTAACAGACCGCCGCGAGGCGCGTCAATTACACCTGTGCAGAGTGCTTTAGAAAGATTTCATCCGAAAGAGTGGGTATAAAAAAAAGCGTCGCAAGCATTGTGCCTGCGACGCCGGGAATTACTTCCCAAGGAGCTTTTTGATGTCGGCCCAGTAACGGAGCGTGCGGGAGATTTTGAATCCTTGTGGACCTCCGCCATTCCATATCCGGGCCATATCTTCCGTGGTAGGCACGTGGCCGATGTGCGTTTTTGTGGCGTACATATTGATGTACTCCCGACAAATCCATATTGACAGCGTGCGATTACCGAGACAGTCGCTGGCCTTGTAGTGCGTGCAGCAGACGCGGTTCACGTCATCAACGCATGGCTGACGAATCTGCAAGGGACCATAGGCATGATCGGGCAATTGTGTGTCGCCAATCGCCTTGTCCTTGCCTTTTGATTCTTTTTGAATCAGCGCCGCAATAAGGGTATCGGGCGGACTATCCGCCCGAGCCCGCACCACACCAAGAAAAGCAACTATCGCCACTACGAAAATAGAAACGAACGTCTTCATAGGAGTAGCCCTTTAAAGGCCGCTCTCCGAGCACTTTCCGCGAGGCATCCGCCCCGGTAAAGTAATCAGCATTCTAGCTGAACAGCCCATATAATATCATGGGCTGGAGTTTTTGTCAATATATACGATTATGCGGCTGGATTTTCGACAGGAGCGGCTTTGGGGGCACTTTCAGCGGCAACTTCCTCTTTCTTCTGGACGGTCTTTTTCGGCAAAGCGTTGATTTTCTTGCCTTCCATGATTTTCTTGGAGATAAACATGTTGCGCATGGTGATAGTGGGCTGAGCACCAACAGAGAGCCAGTGCTTGATGCGGTCAACATCCAAGGCAGTTTTGTCTTTATGGCGAGGATCGTGCGAGCCAACGACTTCCAAGGCCTTGCCGCTTTTCGTGCTGTTGCGGGAGTCGGTTACAACCACGCGGAAAACGGGTTCGTGCACGCGGCCAACTCGCTGTAAACGGATTTTTAACATAGGCAGATATAGTAGCAGAGCTATGGTAAAAGGTCAATATTATTGCTATACTAGGCGCTCTATGCCCGAAAAAACCTCTCACGAAAGCACAGGAAGCGCTGTAGGTATCATAAGAACGAATGCCAAAGGCTTCGGCTTCGTCACTATTACCGGAACGGGTGCCGCGCCCAAAACCGGCAAGAAAAAACGCGACGAAGAGGTGGTTATTAACCCCGAATTCGTCAATACAGCCTTTAATGGAGACGAAGTGGCTATTATCATTACCGGCAAGTATTTTGACGTTAAAAAGGGCAAATCAGCCCGCCGGACGAGCGTAGAACAGGGCGATTTCGTGCAAATGGCCGGTCAAGTGACCCAAGTAATGCGCCGCGCTCGCACCCAGTTTGTGGGCACGCTAGTAAAGCACGACAACAAAACGTGGGTGAAGCCTGATGACCGGCGCATGTATGCTGAATTTTTAATTCCAAACGCCCCACAACCAACAGAAATCAAAACCGCCGCCGAAAAAGTCGTAGTGAAGTTGGTGCAGTGGCGCCCCAATGAACAATTCCCTACCGGCGAAGTTGTTCAAGTTATTGGCAACAAAGGTGAACATGAGGTTGAGATTCAATCCATCCTGCTTGATCGAGGCATTGACCAAGCCTTTCCAGAAAACGTGTTGGCCGAGGCGAAAAAAATTGAGCAAAGCGAGCATCCGCTCCAGCCAGCCGAAATCGCCAAGCGCCGCGACGTGAGAAAAACGCTTACATTTACCATTGACCCCGTGGATGCCAAGGATTTTGACGACGCCATTTCTTTCAAGAAAATTACTGATGGCCCCCATGCCGGCCGCTATGAAATTGGTGTGCACATTGCCGACGTTTCCTATTACGTCCGCCCCGGCACAGCTCTCAACGAAGAAGCTCTGAAGCGCAGTTTCAGTGTGTATTTGGTTGACCGCACCATCCCCATGTTGCCGGAAGTCCTTTCCAATGACCTGTGCAGTTTGAATCCCCACGAAGATCGCTTCGCTTTTTCTTGCATTTGTGTGATAGATGACGCTGGCCATGTGCATGACCGGTGGTTTGGCCGCACGGTTATTAATTCCGACCATCGCTTCAGCTATGAAAGCGCTCAGGCTGTATTGGATAAAAATTTAAAGTTCACGAGCGACGCCAATGCCAACCGCGTAGGGCCCGGCGGTCATGAATATGTTGCCGAGCTTACCAAACTCAATCAGATTGCCAAGAAAATGCAGGCAGAGAATTATAAAAAGGGCGCCATTGATTTTGCCCAAGACGAAGTGAAATTCAAGCTTGATGCCAAAGGCAAGCCTATCGCCATTATCAAAAAACCGCACCTTGATACGCACAAGCTGGTGGAAGAATACATGTTGCTCGCCAACCGCGAAGTGGCTGAGTTTATTTTCAAGAAACAAAATAAGCACGTGCATGTTGGTGGCGAAATGAGCGGCAATCGCGACGCTTCCATTTATCGCATTCACGATTTACCCGAGCGCGAGCGCCTCACTGAGCTGGCCATGTTTTTGCAGGCCCTGGGCTACAACCTGCCGGTGAAGCAGGGCAAAATCACCGCCCGCGACATTAACGTGCTTTTGGAGAGCGTGCGCGGCGTGCCGGAAGAATCACTCATCAAAACCGCCACCATTCGTTCCATGGCCAAGGCCGCGTATTCCACGCAAAACATTGGTCACTTCGGCCTCGGCTTTTCTTTTTATACGCACTTCACCTCGCCTATTCGCCGCTACACTGATTTGGTGGTGCACCGCGTTCTCGCCGACATTTTGAGCGGCTCGCCCGAAGGCCAGAAAAATCTTGAAAAAATTTCCAGCCACGCCAGCGAGCGCGAAATTGTCGCCGCCGAAGCCGAACGCGCCTCTATTAAATACAAGCAGGTGGAATACATGAGCGAACGCATCGGCAAGCAGTTTACCGGTACCATTTCCGGCGTCACCGACTGGGGCATATATATAGAAGATGCCGAAACGCGTTGTGAAGGCATGGTGCCACTCCGCGAGCTCGGCAACGACTACTTCATTTTCAATCCCAAAACCTATACCGTTGAAGGCGAAAAAACCCGCAAAAAATACCGCCTTGGTGACACCGTGCGCTTCGCCGTCGTCCGCGCCGATTTGGATAGTAAAACTCTTGACTACAAAATCGTAGCGTAGTGTAACTATATATTTTATTTTTTCTTCAGAACTATTTTAGGAGTGCCTATTATACTAAGGGCATGCCAAGAAAATGGTTCTTTACCCTGTCCGCACAACAACGAACAACCTTGGTCGAGGTTTGTTTGAACGTGAGCCAGGTTATCTTAGCGTCAATAGTTATTGAGCCAATGATTAACCAGAAAATTAACGTGTTACTTTTTGGCGGTGGCCTTGTCTCTATTGCTATCTGCTGGTCTATTGGCTTGATTTTATCAAAATAAATACTACACTTATCCTATGAACTCTGATACTTTCATGCTCCTTTTCTATATTTTTTGCGTTCTCGTCATGAACGTCATTGTCCTTATAGTAATTTTAAGCAAAATAAATTCCCGAGAAGAAAAGATGAAAGGCCAGCAGCACTGAAATTTTCAACTTTTAAATGTTGATTTTTGACTTTTTAGAGAGGTGGGTGTCGATTAAAAACGGTGCCTGACCCTATTTTACCCAACAATATCTTCCTTAAGGAATCCCCCCGCCTGAAGATCCCAAAGTTTTTTATACAGACCAGTGGAATTTTCCAAAAGCATCTCGTGTGATCCCTCCTCAATAATTGCACCTTCTTTAAGCACGATTATTCTATCCATTTTTCTGATAGTTGAAAGACGGTGAGCAATAACAATAACCGTTTTATCCTTCATGAGCACATTCAGAGCGTCCTGAATAAGAGCCTCTGAGTGTGAATCCAGACTTGACGTGGCTTCGTCGAGAACAAGGATTGGGGCGTTTTTTAAAATCGCCCGGGCAATTGCCACCCTCTGGCGCTCGCCGCCGGAGAGTTTGATGCCTCGCTCGCCAACATACGTTTTGTAGCCCGACGGTAACTCTGTAATAAATTCATCGCAATGAGCGAGTTTTGCCGCTGCGACAACCTCCTCGTCGGTTGCATCTGGTTTACCATACCGGATATTTTCCGCTATCGTTCGGTGGAAAAGAGTTGGGTCTTGAGGTACAAAAGCAATATTCAGGCGCAAGCTTTCTTGTGTTACTTGTTGGATGTTCTGGTGATCAATAAAAATAGCGCCGCTTTCCAGGTTATAGAGTCGCATAAGAAGCCGTACGAGCGTTGACTTGCCCGAGCCGGAAGGACCAATGAGAGCCACTTTTTCTTTGGCTTGAATTTTCAGAGTGATACCCTTAAGAACCTCTCGTGTTTCATTAAAACTGAAGCTTATATTACCGAACTCGATGACGCCATCGGTAATCGTTAGTTTTTTAGCATGAGGGATATCTCGTACCTCGTATGGAGTAGTCATCATTTCAAGTGCCTCCTTAGCATCGGCAAAGGCTTGGTACACTTCCGGAACAATGCGCGTCAAATCCCACAATCGAGTAGCCAAGCCCAGAAAGTAGACCTGGACCAGTACAAATGTGCCGATAGTAATTAATCCTTCCTGCCAATAATGTATCAGCAAAAAGAAAATCAAAAATTCCACCGTTACGTTAAGCGTGCCCCAAACAACATTGATAAGCGTGGACAAATATCCCGTAAAGGCCTCTTTGCGGGCTTGGAGGTCTGTTAGCTGTGTAAAATGTGTCGATTCTGCCTTGCTCCGAGCAAAAAGTTGGACTACCGAGTGATTGGTAATGCTGTCGGAGAGAATTGCCGTGCTTTTGGAGTCAGCTTCTGAAGCGGCAATGTCATACTTCAATTTCCATTTGGAAGAAAAGTAGTTTATCGTCCAAAAGGAACCAATCCACACAACAACAATTAAGGAGTAAATGGGATTAACAAACCAGAGCACTATCGTTACGCCAGCAACATATATAGAAAGAGGTAAAATTGTCCACAAAAGTTGCCCGTTAAGGCGAGTAAAAGCTCGGGCATAACGGTTAACCCGTTACGTAATTGAACCTGTAAAATTATCGGCAAAATAGGTGTAGGAATGGTCGATAATGTAGGAAAATGCCTGCTGGCGCAATGTCGCTTGTGTTTTCGGATCGTAGTAACTTGCGGTGAACATCCCAATCCAATACAGCACCGTTGAAGTGCCATTAATGATCAGAATTTCAATGATGATTTTCAGTAATGCGGGAACAGCGGAAACTTTGTCGGACGTATTGGTAATCAGATCAAAAAAGGATTTGTAAAAAGTTGGTACTAGAACGTACAAAATGCTTCCAACGACAAACGTGCCAATGGTTGTAAGAAAAAACCACTTTTGAGGAGCTAAACCGTTCCAAAAAGCCCTGAGTAACTTACCGACTGTAATTTTGGGAGTATTCATTTTTTATGTAGCTTATTTCGCCACCTCTACAGCCTGGTCAAATTTAATAGAGAGAAGCTTGGAGGCGCCTTCAGAGCTCATAGTGACGCCATAAAGAATGCCGGCGCGCGACATGGTTTCGCGGTTGTGGGTAATGAGAATGAGCTGGGAATATTTGGAAAGATTTTCTATCATGTCGCCATATTTGCGGGAATTGGCTTCGTCTAAAGCGGCGTCGGTTTCGTCTAAAATAATAAAAGGTGGCGGGTTCACTTGAGAGACGGCGAAAAGGAGGGCAATGCTCGTGAGCGCGCGCTCGCCGCCAGAGAGCATAGCTAAGCCTTTAATGCGCTTTTTGGGCAAATTGACGCTGATGTCAATTCCCTCCTCGCTTTCTTCGGCCTCCGCCATTTCTTCACCGTCGCTCTCGCCGGTAATATCGGCAAGGTCGTCAGTGTCATTTTTGCGCTTCGGCCGCGATGCCGCTTTCACTACCAAAAGCTCGGCCGCGCCGCCGCCAAACATGAGGGCGAAAAATTGACCGAACTGCTCATTAATTTTAGTGACGCCGGCTTTGAAGTCGGTATCTAGTTTTTCCGCCAAGTCAGCAATCAAAATACGCAAAGTTTCGGCAGATTTGGCCAAGTCGGCAAGCTCACGCGCTAAAAACTCGTCGCGTTCCTTGGCTTCTTTATATTCTTTGGTGATGTCGTCGCTATTGCCCGCGCCCGCTTCTTCAATGCGGATTTTGAGGCGCTCCAAAAGTTTGCGGCGGCCCTCCTGCTCAGCACGCGGCTCGGCGGCCACTTCATCATCAGAAAGGTTAGCCAGCTGGTGCTGGTCAAAATCCACAATAGCCCGGCCGGCCATGGCGGCCATGTCACCCAAGTCATTTTTAAATGCATTTTCAATTGCCGTCAAAACTTCCTGGCGCGCCCGCACACCGGCCAGCTTGGAAATAAGCTCATTATGCTCAGCCATGATACGAAACACGGCTTTTTCAGCGTCGCGATTGCTATCCTTCTCCTTTTCAATATGCTGGCGGAGTTTTTCGGTATCGGCAATGAGATCGCTTTCCGCCTTAGCCAGGGCCTGCGTTTTCAGGGCGGCGGATTTCTGCTCGCCTGCTAGGCGCTCTATTTCAAGCCGGCTGGCGGCAATAGCTCCCACAGCATTTTCACTGGTGCCCTCGCGGTAGCGATGCAAAAATTGCGAGAGAAATTCTTTGATGCCGCTGGCGATTTTTGCAAACACACTCGGGTCGCCGGTGGTTTCCGCTTCTTGCAAGCGCTCATTAATAGTGGCAATAGCAGATTCTACTTCTGCAAGCGGTACCGTTTGGCCGGCGCGGGTTTTGGCCATAGCTTCCTCACGGCGAATAGCTCGTTCCTCGGAAGCGATTTCCCCTTCAATCCGGCCTACATGGCGCGAAAGCTCCTCGCGCTCGGCCCGCACCGTTGCCAGTTTTTTCTCAACATCTAAAAGGGCGGCAGTGGTAGCATCTTGCTTGCCATCGCGCCCTGCGGCTTTTTCCAATACCGCTTTTGCGGCGTTTAATTCCTGCTCCAAGGCGTGTTTATTTTTGAGAAGCGGCCCTTCTTCTTCCTGAATGCGCACGTTTTGCACCCGCACATAAATGCTTTCGCGCTTAAAATACTCTTTAGCCCGCTCTAGCAAATCCTGGCGCACTTTTTCTGTTTTCTCCACCTTTTCCATCTGCTTTTCCAGGAAGCGCAAGTGCGGGGCAATTTCCTTGCGCAAACTCTCCACTTGACCAATGTTTTCAGCGGTTTTCTCAAGCTTACGCTCGCTTTCCTCACGCTTATAATGATAAATTTTCAAGCCGAGCGCATCTTCTATCATTTCGCGACGCTCCTTCAAATTCGCATTTAAAATACGGTCGGCTTCGCCCTGGGAAATTATGTGGTGCCCAGAAGCGCCAATGTGCGCGCCGGAAAGCAATTCAACGATGTCTTTAAGGCGCGCCGGCGAGCCATTAATAAAATACTCATTGGCCGAATCGCGGTGCACCACGCGTTCAAGCGTTACGTCGTCAAAATCCAGCCCCAAAGCGCGGTCGGTATTGTCAAAAACCAGCTTCACACTGGCCCGATTTTGCCGGCCAGCGCTCGCCCCGCCATTGAAAATTAAATCCTCGCCGCGCTTGCCGCGAAGCGATTTCATAGACTGCTCACCGAGCACAAAACGAAAGGCTTCCGCCACATTGCTTTTGCCGGAGCCGTTGGGGCCGACAATGCCCGTAATAGCCGTGCCAAATTCTAACGCCGTTTTCTTGGCGAATGATTTAAACCCGCTGATTTCCAGAGATTTGAGACGCATGGAATATGCCCCGAATTATATAAGAAAAAAGCTCTTTCGGCTAATTATGACACATCCGCTCGTTCTCTGATGAGTTTTTAGAAACGCCTTTTCGGGCACCTACATAAAAGCACTCAAGAAATGAGAGTTTTCATTTTTTCTTCATCTTTTTGATTTTGGAGATGACTAAGTGAAGCCACCGCCTACCACATTGCATCACAAAAAAACATATGCATATTTTCGCATATGTTTTGCATGGTAAAAAAGCACTTTAGTTAGGGCTTCTACGGGAAGAAAATTAATTTTTTGCCAGATTTGACAGGTTTTTAGAGCATTTTCTGTACCCCGCCTAAAAGGACTTTCTGTCGGAACATGATTTTAAAAAATAGTGCCTGCCCCTAACCGCACCCCTTAGAGCCAGCCGCGGCTTTCAAGCGCCTTGCGAGCCGCTTCCTGCTCGGCATCCTGCTTGCTTGGCCCTTCACCTGAAGCCACGAGCTCTTTGGCTAAATACACACCAACGGTAAAAATACGGTCATGGTCGGGGCCGGTTTCTTTAGTGGTTTTATAGACAGGTGTGGTGCTCGCGTGTTCTTGGGCAGCTTCCTGAAAACGGCTCTTGGCGTCAAGCCAGAGCTTGCCAGCCACCACATCAGGAATAAGTGAAAAGATTTTGGCGGCAATAAAGCCAGCGGCAACAGCATAGCCACCATCCAAATAAATCGCTCCCACAATCGCCTCAAAAGCATTCGCCAGAATAATACTGCGAGCCCGGCCAGTGTCGCGCCGCTCGCCATGCGAAAGCAGTAAATAGTCATTCATGCCAATATCCAAAGCCACCTTACTGAGCGTTTGTGCGTTCACCAAGGCCGAGCGGTAAGCAGTGAGCTCGCCTTCTGGCTTGTCGCCATACTGGCCAAAAAGGTGGTCGGTAACCACCAACTGTAGAACAGCGTCACCCAGAAATTCCAAGCGCTCGTTGTCGGCCAAATCGGACCCCTTGTTTTCATTCAAAAACGAGCGGTGGGTAAAAGCTTGGCGCAAAAGGTTTTTATCCTTAAACTCCACGCCGATTCCTTTTTCAAATAGGGAGAGATCTTTCGGCATATGTAGATACGTTGTACGCTATTTTTGGGCTAAAATCAAATTAATCGCCTTGGTAACTATCGGCAAAATATCGTTATAAAAATTCAACTCCAGAATATCTTTCATCTTAAACCACTTCGCGTCATCCAAGCCACCCTTTTCTTCAAGCTTTAGTTCCGCAAATGGCGACTCAACCAGGAAATAGGTAACGTGCTTTTTCTTCTTGCCACTCTCCGGGCTGTAGGCAACGTAGGTATTTTCGTCCAATTTCTCTTTAATGGTGAGTTTTTTGAGGCCGAGCTCTTCTGTGACACCTCGCAAGGTGCCCTGCTCCACTTTTTCTTCGGCTTCAATGCCGCCTTTTGTTAACGTCCAGTGACCAAAGACATCGTGCACCAAAGCCAAGTACACCTCATCACCCTCACGAGCGTAAACCACAGCGCCACCCAAGTGTTGAATGGGAATTTCTTTTTTGGGTGCTCCCGGCACACCCTTTCCGACTTTCTTAGAGATTTCATCCTTGCCTGGCTCGCCGATTTCTTTATACACCGCACCCAAAACGCCGTTTATAAACCGACCGGAAGTGTCGCCTCCATAGCCTTTTGCCAGCTCTATGGCCTCATTAATGGCCACTTTGGCTGGCACCTCTGCCCTATCGGAAAAAAGCAATTCGTAAAGACCGATACGCAGAATATTGCGGTCCATAACCGAGATTTTATCCAGCGGCCAATCCGGAGCGGCCTTGGCAATAATAGTATCAAGCTCACTTTGCTTAGCCAAAACACCCCGAGCCAAGTTTTCAGCAAAATGCTCATCGGTTTGACCTTCGCCAAATTCTTTCTGATTGCGGGCAATTATAGGAGCAATATCGGCCCGGCCTTCATTCTTTCCTGGCTTTTTTCCATCGGGGTTGAAATCCCACTCGTAGAGAGATTGTAGAACTAACGAACGTGAAAGGTGCCGGTTGGCCATTGCAGAACTTTGCTTCTAGTATAGCATACCAGCCCATCAAAAAGCCCCTTGCGGGGACTTTTGGGGATTATTGATTTGTCTTATTTACTTGTCTTGGAAGCGGCTTTCTTCTGGCGTTCTGCTTTCTTAACGATGGCAGACTGGATATCCACTACAGTTTTGTCGCCATAGAAGCCACAGTGCGGGCACATAACGTGCGAGGGCTTAGCGGCACCGCATTTAGAGCAGAAGCCGATATTTTGATTTTTGAGGGCGTCGTGAGAACGGCGCTGGCCGGTCTGGGACCGGGTATGTCGCATATGATTTACCATAGGCTAAATATAGTACCCCAAAAGCCCTTTTTAGGCAATATCCAGCCAAAAGAAAAGCCCCGGGGAGGGGCTTTTACAAAAGGGACTGGGAAACAGGAAGGTTACACTGACTGGGTTATGGGCGCTTGCTCGGGAGCCATCACGTAGGTGTACTTCCGTACAATACGCGTGATGTCCTCCAGCGACACCCGGGTGGGAGTCACGGCAGGCGTCGTCTCGGTGCCATTGAACACATTCTCCGCAATCTTGTGGTAGAAAATGTTCGGCACTTCGGCGATACTGTCCTCACTTGCAAGGTAGTCGTCCTGGTCGAGTTTTTGGACTCCGGCTGGAGACATACCCATAGCGAGCAGCTCCCGCCGGCGCCATTCAGCAGCAACGAAACGCATACTGAATTTGTGCCGGCTGGTGTTGGAGAAAATCTGCACGTGGGGCCGATCACCAACAAGTTCAGCCTGGACAAGAATCGCCACACTGAGTGAGCGTGCGGCCGCCGACAACTTGAAGTTGTCAGACCTGGCCGTGATGATTTCCAAGCGACCAATGGCGCTCGGCATCTCACATCGTGTAGACGGACTCTTACGCAACTCGCTGATAACGCGTTGACCGGCGAGAAACGCCCGTTGTTCTGCCTTCAGGTCGTTAATGAACGACATCGCCAACGCCATGACAATCTCCGGAGAATCCGGATAGAGCCGATAGCGAAGCTTGAGCAGATTAGCGAGGTGCAACTGGTGTACGCCGCCAAGGTCGGCCTCCGTGGCCAACTCAATGAGCCGCTTGTACACCGGGTGCTTCCTCAGGTTGAGGGCGTCCGCGACCAGTGAGCATGCAGACTGCCCTTCTTTGCGAGCAACGCCAGTGCGGCCATGCTCATCAAACGGGCTACCGCCGATACCAACCAAAAGAATGCGTTGGTCCAGAAGCTCCTGCCAGGTTTTTCCGACAGGCAAAGCACCGTTGCGGATAAAGACAACCCGCGCGTTCGCGATGCCAGGAAAAATGTCCTGACCTTCGCTCCTGAGCATGTCAATAGCGACAAGCTCGTCCAGATGCGGACGGTGATGCGTCCAAATGAGATTGATCGGCGTTGTGTTGGGTGTGGGCATAAAGCCCTCCTTCCATGGAAAAGAACCGAAATTTTGAGAGGAAACACTCCTCCCAAATACTCCTAAATGATAGCATTTATAAAGCTGTTTGTCAATGACAAAAGGAGCGCCTATGTAAGGGCGACAAACCGTGCTTTTTAAGGGCTTTTTGGTGCAAAAGCGTGCCATAGCCTTTATGAATTTCTAGGCCATATTCCGGAAACTCCTTAGCGAGGCGGGTCATTTTGCGGTCGCGAGTAACTTTGGCGATAACAGAGGCGAGAGAGATAATCGGCACGGTGGCATCACCACGAATAATGGTTTTTTGATTTTGAAAATGTGCGGGCGCTTTCAAACTGCCATCAAGCAATACCTGGCAACGCGCGGCAGTAAGATCAAGTTTAATAAGACAACGCTTAAGAGCGCGGGCTACTGCTTTTGAAATGCCAATGCGGTCAATAATAACCGCACTGACATGCGACACTGCATACACGACACTCCCCTGCCCTCGCTTTGCTTTCACTTTTTCAAAAAAGAATTCGCGCGCTTGTGGGCTGAGTTTTTTGGAATCTTTTATACCTTTAAACTCACCAGCAAAAAACTTTTTCAGCTGGCCGGCAGGAATCGCGCACGCACAGAGCGTCACCGGCCCGGCCAATGGCCCGCGCCCCACCTCATCTATGCCGATAATCATCTTGCTGTACATAAAATTAGTATACCCCTTTATGTTTGCATTTTCCCGTTATGAAGCGTAGCATTTATCACAGGATTGATTCGGTAATCAGGTCATGTCACAACGAAAGGAGCTCGTATGATCCCTGGATACCACGTACACCTCTTCAGTGACCACGCCATCGCGGACCCACTGGAATCCCTTCAGACACTGGAAGTGACTGGCGCCGCTGTTGTAAAAAAGGGCAAGAATGAGGTTGAGCTTTCCCCAGCGGCAATTTCTGCCATGGAAAACCTCGCCGCTCAGTGTTCCACCCTGAAGGAAACGCCGCGCACGCCCGAAGGCTTGCATCAAATGGTATCGCAAGCGGAAGATTTTCTTTGGGGGGAGGAACTCGCGGCCGTAACTGCCTGAGCATCCCAAACCCAATCGCAAAGAGCCCTGGCCAATCACCAGGGCTTCTTTATTTTCATTTGAGAAAAATTTTATCTCGATTTTATCTCGGCAAAATTCTGTTATAATCGCTCTATGACTTCACGTTTCGTCCATCTGCATGTGCATTCGCACTATTCCCTGCTTTCGGCCTTGCCAAAAATTGACGAGCTCGTGGAAGCGGCTAAAAAGCACGGAATGACTGCTTTGGCGCTGACCGATAACGGCAATCTCTATGGCGCTATTGAATTTTATAAAGAATGCAAGAGCGCCGGCATAAAAGCCATCATCGGCGTTGATGCCTACCTTGCCGCCCGCACCCGTGCCGATAAACAAACGGGTGTAGATAACAAGCGCAACCGCCTGGTGCTCTTAGCCATGAGCAATGTGGGCTATAAAAATCTCATTAAGCTGGTTACCGATTCGTATTTGGAGGGTTTTTACTACAAGCCGCGCATTGACCGCGAGCTTTTGGAAAAATATTCCGAGGGACTGATTTGCATTTCACCGTCGTTTTCGGGCGACATTGTGGCGGCGCTCAAAATGGGCGACCAAGCGAAGGCACAGGAGTTGGCGGACTATTACAAAAAGCTTTTTGGCCCCGACCGCTTCTATATAGAGCTCACCCACCACCCCGAAATCCCTAATCACGAAGAGGCGATGAAAAAATTGGTGGCATTTGCCAAAAGTGCCGAGGTGCCGCTCGTGGCCGCGCACGACACCTATTACTTGTCGCCAAGCGACCATTTGGCCCGCGAGACGCTTATGTCTATCCAGCACGATGGCGATGCTCTGGAGCGCGGTGGTTTTGAAGATGTGGAGGAGGATTTTTCTTTTATTTCTCCCGAACAGGCAGAAAAGTTTTTCAAACACCACCCCGAAGCAATTCTCAACACGGCTAAAATAGCCGACATGTGCAACGTAGAAATTACCCTGGGCAAATGGTTCTTTCCGAAATTTGACTTGCCGCCAGGCGTAGCTTCCGCGGACGACGCTTTGCGCCAACTTGTGGAAACCGGTTTTCACAAGCGAAAATTTGACGAAAAATATACCGACGCGGCCGAACTCAAAAAAGTCCGTGACCGCATGGAGTACGAGCTGGAGATTATTAAGACCAAAGGCTATTCGCCATACTTCCTCGTAGTTGCCGACCTTCTCAATCACGCCCACCAGGAAGGCATTTTTACCACTATTAGAGGTTCGGTTGCCGGTTCGCTTGTGACCTACCTGGCCGGCATCACGAATGTGGACCCGTTGGAATATAAGTTGCCATTTGAACGCTTCTTGAACCCCGAACGCCCGAGCGCGCCCGATATTGACATGGACTACGCCGATAATCGTCGCGACGAGATGATTGAGTATGCCAAGAAAAAATACGGCTACGACAAGGTCGCTCAAATCGGTACGTTCGGCACCATGATGGCCCGCGGCTCCGTGCGCGACATCGCCCGCGCCCTTGGCTACCCCTACACCGTGGGCGACCGTCTGGCCAAGCTCATTCCCATGGGCTCGCAGGGTTTTCCCATGACGCTGGAAAAGGCTATGGAATTGGAACCGGAGCTTAAAAAAAGCTATGACAAAGAAACGGAAGTGCGTGAAATCATGGATATTGCCCTTAAAATTGAAGGCCGGGCCCGTCACATTTCCGTGCATGCCGCCGGTGTGGTTATGGCCCCAACCGCCCTCACCGATTTCGTACCACTTCAAATTGACCCAAAGAGTGCCGGCGATGGTACGGGCGGAAAAATCATCACGCAATATGATATGTGGTCGGTTGAGGATGCTGGCTTGCTCAAATTCGACTTCCTTGGCATTCGCAACCTGGCCATTCTTTCCGACGCCGTTCACTTGGCTAAAAAAGTTGAGAATGCCGACGTGGATATTGAACACATTCCCCTGGACGACAAAAAAACTTTTGAAATGCTCGCCCGCGGCGAAACCATTGGCCTCTTCCAGCTCAACGGCTCCGGCATGACCCGCTTTTTGAAAGAACTGAAACCGAGCACCATTCACGACATCAACGCCATGGTTGCCCTCTATCGCCCGGGCCCAATGGAAGTTATTCCGCAATACATTGAGCGTAAGCATAATCCGGCCCTGGTGCGTTATTTAGACCCGCGTATGAAGGAGTATTTGGATTTTTCCTACGGCTTGCTTGTATACCAAGACGATGTGCTTTTGACCGCCATTAAGCTCGCCGGCTACTCCTGGCTTGAAGCCGACAAATTCCGCAAGGCCATGGGTAAGAAAATTCCGGAAGTTATGCAGGCCGAAAAAGACAAGCTTATGAAGGGCCTACTTTCGCACGGTATGAAGCAGGAAAAAGCCGAAACTATTTGGAAGCTGATTGAACCATTTGCCGCCTACGGTTTTAACAAAGCTCATGCCGCCAGCTACGGCCGCGTCGCCTACCAAACCGCCTACATGAAGGCCAACTTCCCCGCCGTGTATATGTGCGCTGTTTTAACTGCTGAAAGCGGCAACATTGAAACTATTGCCGAAACTATTGCCGAGTGCAAGCATATGAAAATCCCCGTTCTGCCGCCAGACATTAACGAGAGTTTTGGCGGCTTCACCGTTATTAAAGGGTCAAAGGGGTCAGGCTCCGCGGCGGTGCCTGACCCCGCAAATAGTGATGCAATCCGCTTCGGCCTCTATACCGTCAAGAATGTTGGCGAAGGCATTGCCGATATTATTATTGCCGAACGCAAAGCCGGCGGCCACTTTAAATCGCTCACCGATTTTCTTAACCGCATCAAGGATCGCAACCTCAATAAAAAATCACTGGAATCACTCATTAAGGCCGGTGCCTTTGACCAACTCTCTCTTTCCGGCAATGATGAAAAATGCGAACGTGGCCAGCTCATTGGTAACATAGACGACTTGCTTGCCTACAATAAAGAGGCAGCCAAAACAGCCAGCGCCGAGGATTCGCTTTTCGCCCTCATGAGCGACTCCTCAAGCGTACCCACCCTGCGCCTTAAGCAAATGGCGGTTGCCAACCCTACTGAAAAGCTTGCCTGGGAAAAAGAGTTGCTCGGCCTCTACATTTCCGGCCACCCGCTTGATAAGCACCGCGAGAAACTTGAAGCGAAGGAAAAAGACGGCAGCGGTGCGCCCATAAGCCGGCTCCGCGAAATGCCCGAGGGCGCAACCATTGTTGTGTATGGCATCCTTGAAGAGGTCAAACAGTTCGCCACCAAAAATAATGAGAAAATGCTTTTTATAAAAGTGGGTGATTATACCGGCAACATAGAAGGTGTTGTGTTCCCCAAAACCCTTAAGCTCTACCCCGAGCTTTTTATGCCCGACACCTGCGTGGCCTTGAAAGGCCGCCTCTCCAAGCGCAACGACGCACCCTCTATAATTGTGGAAAAAGCTAAAGCGCTGTAAGTTTTAGGCACACTTTGTTTCCAGTTTCAAAATCCGCTTTTCGTGTTTTACGATTGAAGTGGTAAGGGTATCTATTTTGACAAACTTTTCTTGTAACACCTCCTGCATTTGAGCCGAAATTGTTTCAATCACATCAAGACGGTTATCCACATCATTAAACCGCTGTTCGGTTATAGCCACAAAATCGCTAATCTGCTTACTCATAGCATCCTGCTTTGCCGCGAGACCATCTAGCCTCTTATTCGTAACATCTTGCTTGGTTGCGAGACCATCTATTTTATTCATGACATCTTGCTTGGTTGCAAGACCCCCTATCTTACTGTCTATTATACTTATAACATCTTGCTTCGTAGGAAGACCGTCTATTTTGTTTACAACATCCTGTAGTGTAGGCATAGTTTTTAGTAATTACTTGGTAATGGCGCAATTATAAACACTCGTAGTTAAAATTCTCATCAATGATTCATAAAGTTTTGTTAAAAACGAGCACTACAACACACGTTTTGGCAAAAGCGAAGGAGTTGGGAACTGTTGTGCCTCTATTTTACCATGAAATTTTTATGCGCAAGTGTCACTTTTAAATGGAAAACAAAACTGGTATGATGTAAACCAATTACAACCATATGAAAAATTCTGACAACTCTCAAAACCTTGAGCACGCTCGCCACTCCCTCGCCCACCTTTTGGCGGCGGCAGTTCTGCGCCTTTGGCCAGAAACAAAAAACACCATTGGCCCTGCTGTTGATAATGGTTTTTACTACGATTTTGAATTCAAAGAGCCAATCACTGAAAAAGATCTGCCTAAAATTGAGAAAAAGATGCGCGAGACGCTCAAAGACTGGAAGTCTTTTGACGCCAAAGAAGTTACCGAAAAGGAAGCTCGCGAACATTTTAAGGGCAACCCCTACAAACTTGAGCTCATAGATGAAATTGTCAGCAAGGGCGAGAAAATCACCCTTTATACCTCTGGCCGTTTTACCGACTTGTGCCGCGGTGGCCACGTAGAGGATGCACAAAGTATTAATCCGGAATCTTTCAAACTAGAGCGCATTGCCGGTGCCTATTGGCGCGGTGACGAAAAGAATAAAATGCTCACCCGCATTTACGGCCTCGCTTTCGCCACTAAAAAAGAGTTGGACGAATACCTCGCCACCCAAGAAGAAGCTAAAAAACGCGACCATAAAAAAATCGGCAAAGAAATGGGGCTTTTTGTTTTTTCCGACCTCGTCGGAAGTGGTCTGCCCCTCTGGACACCCAAAGGTACGTTCATCCGTGAGCTTTTGAACGACTACGTCTGGGAACTGCGCAAAGCTAAGGGCTACCAAAAAGTGACCATCCCCCACATTACAAAAAAAGAACTTTACGAAACCTCCGGCCACTGGGCAAAATTCAAAGACGAACTCTTTAAAATCAACACCCGCGAAGGCCATGTTTTTGCCATGAAGCCCATGAATTGCCCGCACCACACGCAAATTTTTGCTTCCGAGCAACACAGCTACCGCGACATGCCCCAGCGCTATGCTGAAACCACCATGGTTTACCGCGACGAGCAAAGCGGCGAGCTTTCCGGCCTTTCGCGTGTCCGCTCCATCACTCAAGACGACGCCCACGTTTTCTGCCGCGCCTCCCAAATAGAACAGGAAATGTTCGCCATTTGGGACATTATTGATACGTTCTACACCACCTTCGGCTTCAAGAATCTGCAAATCCGCATGTCCCGCCACGACCCGGACCATTTTGAGAAATACATCGGCACCAAAGAAACCTGGCAACGCGCCGAGGATCAAATTAAAGCAATCATTGAAAAGCGCGGCGTCAAAAACTATATAGACGGCAAGGGCGAAGCGGCCATGTATGGCCCGAAAATTGACTTCATTGCCCACGACTCGCTCGGCCGCGTCCTGCAAGTAGCTACCATTCAGCTCGATTTCAACATGCCCGAGCGTTTCGGCCTCTACTGCATCAATGAGAAAAGCGAGAAAGAGCCCATCGTCATGATTCACTGCGCCATCATGGGTTCTATTGAGCGCTTCATGGCTACGCTTATTGAGCACCTTGCCGGCAACTTCCCACTCTGGCTTTCACCCGTACAGGTTTCAGTTATTCCCGTTCGTGATGAGCATACAGCAACAGCAAAAGAAGTAACCGAAGCGCTTGTGACCGCCGGCATCCGCGCGAAGTGTGATGAAAGTGACGCCAACATGGGCAAAAAAGTCCGCGCTGCTAAGGAACAAAAAATCCCCTACTTTATTATTATTGGTGATAAAGATATAGAAGCCAAAAAAGTAACACTGGAAAGTCGCGACAAAGGCCCATTGGGCCAATTTGCGTTGGATGAAGTTCTTGGAAAACTACAAGCTGAAATCAAAAACAAAGCATAGCAAAATCCACCCCTTGTGAGGGCGGATTTTGTTTTATAATAATTTAGTTTTACTGATTGGCCTGATTACGAAGCTTGGCGACGTAGTTGGTCAAGAAGTTGCTGGAAGTTTCTGCAGTGGGAGCGGCTGTCGTAGTGATACCGGCGGCGGCCAAACGGGCAGTCGTGGAAGTGGCAGAGGCGCGGCGCTTCATAATGACGTAAGCAACCAAGGCGCTCCAAGCGGCCATAATGGCAAGAAAGAGAACAACCTTCGTAGTACTACCGGCACCGGTATACGGAACCTGATTCAAGTAGACACGCTGTGTAGAACCACCATACGGAGTGACGATAGGCGCACCAACATAGCTGGCACAGCTAGCAGTCACATTCTGACCATTTTCGTAAACCGTGACAGTGGCCACTTTCTGGCCCGGAGTCACATAGGTCTTGGAAATGATCGTACTGCCATTGTTACCCAAACCATCAGTACCGGTCCAGGTGAGGGAGTAACCGCCGTTATAGGAACCGTTGTACGAATCATTGTAGTAGCTACCGTTATTGTACGGGTTATAGGTGTTATAACCGTAGGAATTGTAACCATTGTAGGAATCATTACCACCAGAGATGATGGCCGTCCACGTAATCGTGCTACCAACAGTAGCGTGAACGGGATTAGCCTGACATGTTACGCTAAGCGGAGCATACGTTTGGATAACTGGAGCTTGGTAGACAATCGGGGCCTGATACACAATCGGAGCTTGGTAAACAACCGGAGGATTGTAGACCGGAGGGTTATACACTGGTGGATTGTATACAGGTGGGTTATAGACAGGAGGATTGTAAACGGGCGGGTTATATACCGGAGGATTGTAGACCGGCGGAGTAACTACCGGCGGGGGCACTGGAGTAGGCGCAGGCGTTGGAGCCGGTGTTGGATGAGTACAGCTACAATTAGAAGTGTGATCGTAATCGTACGTATAATGGTTTCCGTAACCATAGCAACCTGAGCTACAGGCTGAGGCGTTAGAAACAGACACGCTGAAAGCGCCAACAACGATGGCACAAATAATGGCTGTAAATATGAGTTTTTTGGTCATAATGTTTGTTCATTTAACCTGAACCTAACCATTATAACATATATAAGTACGCTGTCAAGCGCTTCTTTACAGAGCGCTTTGCCCCGCCGGAGCCGCATGCACTACATAGCGCTGTTCCTTGGCGCCGAAAACATTGCAGGTGGCAATAACTAGCTCGTTATCGGTAGCGGAAACGTTCACATATGCCGTGTCGCTGTCTACCAATTCAAGTGAAGTGACGGTGTAAAAGTAGCGGGCGCTGGCGGAATCAACTTCTATTTGCGCGCCATTTTTTATAGTACGCAAGCCGTTAAAAGTTTTATAGGCCGGATTAAAAGCGGCCAAGCCGGTGTTATGGCCGAAAATGAAAACGGTTCCCTGCCCTAGCTGGCCGGAAGTTGGGTAACGCACCGCGCCTTTCAAAAGCAAGTCATCGAGCGCGACCACGTCGGTGGTTTGCGGGTTGAGCACCACGCTATTAACGCTAATAGAAGGAATAATGATGCGTTCTGGGAAATTTGCGCCGGCGAAAAAGCCATTTACAACAACCGGCTGACTGGACTGAGTGACCGGCTTGCCGTTAGTGCTGGTAGCTGTTATCGAGATAGTCGGCGGCTGATAGGTTGGCGTTTCCGTAAAAAATTGAAATTCGGCTGGAACCGCACCAACCAGGTAAAACACAATGAAAGTAACAATGAATACTGCGGCGGCAATGCCGAGGAATTTAAATATCAAGAGTGGCTTTTTTGGCATTGGACTGGATGAACGATTTGCGGGAAGGCACATCGGTACCCATCAGGATATCAAAAATTTTGTCGGCGTCCTGAACGTCGTCAACGGTGACTTTTTTAAGAATGCGCTTAGTGATGTCCATGGTGGTTTCCTGGAGCTCTTCGGCATTCATTTCGCCCAAACCCTTGTAGCGCTGGATGGAAATTTTGGCGACTTTCTTGGTGGCTTCGCCCTCTTTTTCGTCGCCAGCGACTTCTTCCGTGGCGGAAGCTTCGCCCGGGTTTGCACTGTCTACTTCCTCAATTTCGGCAACGTCGGCTTTACCGATTATTTTATTTCGCTCTTCATCGGAATAGGCGTAGAAAATTTCCTTGCCTTTTTTGATTTTGAAAAGCGGTGGCTGGGCGATGTAAATGAAGCCACCATCAACGAGCGGGCGGAAATGACGATAGAAAAGGGTCAGCAAAAGTGTGCGAATGTGGGCGCCGTCAACGTCGGCATCGGTAGCAATAATGATTTTGTGGTAACGGAGCTTGGTGACGTCAAAAGTGTCGCCAATAGCCGTGCCGAGGGCGATGACCAGGTTTTTGATTTCCTGCGATTCCAGCATCTTATCCAAGCGAGCACGCTCCACGTTGAGGATTTTACCGCGAAGTGGCAGGACGGCTTGGGTGCGCCTATCGCGGCCCTGCTTGGCGGTGCCACCGGCTGAATCGCCTTCTACAATAAAGAGCTCGCTTTCTGATGCATCTTTACTTTGGCAGTCGGCAAGCTTGCCCGGCAAAGCAAAACCCTCTAAAGCGCCCTTGCGCAGAACGGAATCCTTGGCGGCCTTGGCGGCTTTGCGGGCCTTCAGAGCCAGCACTACCTTGCCGATAATAGCCCGGGCGTCATCGGGGTTTTCTTCCAAAAAGGCTGAGAAGGCTTCGCCGAAAACACTTTCCACGATACCGCGTGCTTCCACGGTGCCGAGCTTGGCCTTTGTTTGGCCTTCAAACTGAATTTCGCGGATTTTAACGGAAATGACGGCGGTCAACCCTTCCAAAACATCTTCACCGGTGAAGCTGTCTTCGGATTCCTTAATGAGATTGTTTTTGCGGCCATAGGCATTGAGGGTGCGAGTGAGGGCAGTTTTAAAACCAGTGACGTGTGTGCCACCTTCGCTGTTGTAGATATTGTTCGCAAATGGCAAAACGCGACTGGCGATGTCGTCTACATATTGCAAGGCGATTTCAGCCGACTCATACTCATTGGTCTTTTTCTCAACATAAAAAATGTTTTTGTGGACCGGCTTCAAAACCTGATTTTGGAATTTTACCAGTGAACGCAAACCACCTTCAAAATAGAAGGTGTGTGACGGCGCATCCAAGCCAGGCTGGCCAAAAAGTTCCCGAGCGTAAAAAACCTCTTCAAGCTTGGCAAGCGTTTTTGTATCAGTAACGGCGCGTGCGTCAATAACGCTAATACGTAAACCCTTCACCAAGTAGGCCTGCTGGCGCATATGATTGACGATGCGCTGGAAATCAAATTTTTGATCGCCGAAAATTTGGGAATCAGGAGCAAAAGAAACAATGGTGCCGTTATTTTTTGTAGAACCAACATTTTTTACCTTAAAGGCCGCTTTGCCGCGCTTATATTCCTGAATGTAAATACCATTCTTCACCGTGCCATCGCTTTTATGAACGATAACCTGACACCAATCGGAAAGAGCGTTCACGACGGAAGCGCCCACGCCGTGCAAACCGCCGGAAACTTTGTAGCCCTCGCCGCCGAATTTTCCACCGGCATGCAAAGTGGTCATAATAGTTTCCAAAGCGGACACTTTGGTTTGCTTATGCATGTCCACTGGAATACCACGGCCGTTGTCTACCACGCGCACGCGCTCCAGGCCGCCAGCGGCCGCCGGCAACAGCACAATTTCAATATCATTAGCAAAGCCACCCATCGCTTCATCGCGCGAGTTGTCAAAAATTTCCGTAACGAGGTGATGGAAGCCGTCCGGCCCAGTGGTGCCAATATACATGCCCGGGCGCTTGCGCACGGGCTCTAACCCCTCCAAAACCTGGATGTCTTCGGCGCTGTAATGCGAAGCTGGTTTTTTTGTTGTTTTATCCTTAGTTTCAGCCATTTGTTGTGCGTTTAGTATAGCATAAAAGCCCCTGGAAAGAAAGTGAAAAATGAGGTAAAAACTTAGGCGGAAATACGCTTCAAAATAGCGTCGGTTTGGCTCTGCAATTCTTGCAAAGTGCCGCCATTTTCCAAGCGAACGTCAGCCGCGACCATGCAGGCGGAAATATTCATGTCCCACGGCTCTGAAGCGGCCATTTCGCGCTCTTCATCGGCTTTGAATTTTTCAAAACTAACGTGGTCGGTGCTTGAGCCACGCCCAACAATTCTTTCGTACCGAGTTTTTATAGGTGCGTCAACAGCCAACAAAATACATTCCGGCGCCTCCGCGCGCAAAAGCGCCACTTCGCCCGCGGCTCGGATAGATTCAATAATCGCATCACCACCGGCCACCCGCGCCTCTCGGAGAAGTTCGCCAATAATGTAGCCGGCACCGTGTTGTTTACGCAAGTCATTTCCCACATCGCGCAAACTGTCACGTGTTGGTGGCAAACCGCGCCGAGTAACCTCCCGCGATAAATATTCGCGCACCGAATAGTGTCTAAAACCCTTTTCTTCCAAGTACGCAACCACCGCCCCCTTGCCGGCGCCAAGCGTGCCTGTAATAGCGATAAGCTTCATAAAAACATCATAAACCATGTGCGCCTTGTTTAAAAGCGCTAAATGTCGTAGTGTGAAAGCAGACTTTTTAAACAACCACAAAAGGAGTACTTATGTCTGGTATTCGCAGTTACACCGCAGTCGCAAACGCTCGCGAGCTGAACAGCCTTCTCCACCAGCTACAACTGAATCGGGAAAGCGAACTATTCATACGCACCGGGGAACAGAACGCCCAGGCCGCTATAAATTTTTATCGACGCGTCACCGAGGAAAAAATCGCCGTGCGCACCATCGCTCCTATAGAGCTGGATATGGCAGCTCTACCAATCTTTCTTGCCGGCCAGGATCGACTCATTGCCTACCGAGGCGAAATACGTCTTACTCCCCTTAAAGAGAAGTTGCAAGATTCAAATAAAATGACCGAAACCGATCGTTCCAGGTTGTGGGACTATCAAATTGCCGAGATGATTGCCGACGTCTCAAGGAAATCGACCGTATCAGACAGATACCGCCTCAACACCGTAGGAGCACTTCACCTCATCAAGCTCCGTCTCGTTCTCAACATGAACCAAGCAATTGACCACGGGCTAGCCACGAATTTTGCCTAGCCCCGCCGAACCCCAACGAGCACTTCCGGCCCCACCACCAAGTGGGGCTTTTTAATTGGGGTCTGGCCCCATTTTTCCATTTTTTGCAAAAAGAAAACCCGGCGTGCCAATCGCCGGGTTGCTGTTCTATTGTTCAAACTCACTCGGAAAGGATGAGAAGCTGGCCTTTCCAACGAAGGAAGGGTTGCTCACACCGGCCACACGGAGTTTCCAGATCAAGCAGAACTCCTTTGGCTTTCCTCCTTTCCACCGCTACCGAAAGCCGAGTTTTAACATCGGCGGGCAGCAGCTCTAAAAATTCCATTGCGGACACTGTGCGCTCGCCACAACGCGGGCACTTGATACTGTATTGAATCTTTTCCAGAGTTTCCTCCTAAAAAAGCCTCCAAAATCAACTAAATTCTATAATAACACGGTTATTGTTAAAAAGCAAGTTAGGCCGCCTGCTGACGAACTCGTTGCTTGAATTTAAACTCATCGGCAATTTTCATGGCTGCTAGACGCAGATCACTCTCGGGAATTTTTTGAAACCAACCGTCTTCATCCACATCGTTCAGCGTAAAAATAACATTAGCTTTTTTCTGAGCCCGGCCATATTCAAGTTTGTCGCGATTCTTGGTGATGTCCAGTGTAACCCGCATCCCCTGCCATTCAAAGAAACCATCAATGCCGTAGAGGGTATCCAAGGGCGTTCCCGCACTGGTGTAAAAAGCTAGCTCGCCCAAATCGTCAACGCCAAGCTGCTCCATGACAAAGTAGTGCAGGTTGCCAGGGGCTTCGCTTCGGACATCACGAACTGCGCTTCCTTTTTTCTCCACAAATTTAATGACGGGCGGCTCGTGTGGATCCCAGCCTTCAGGTTGATGCTCCTTAACCCAATCTATCAACGCGGCTTCTACTTTGCCGGTGCTATTGTGGTTGACCCAATCATTAAAAACTTTTTGCGCCTCGCGGTGATTATGTTTGGCCAACTCCACCCATTTCTCGCCATCCCAGCCGCACTCCAGTTCCTTAAAAAGCTGAGCTTCTAAACGCTTACCGGCAGACAAGCTAACAGGTTTTGGGGAGTCTCCGAGAGAAGCGGACGGTGAAAATTTTTCCGGATTCATGTTTTTATTTTAACATATTACCGCACCACCGCCTGCAACTCTTTCTCGGTTTTTTTCACGATCGCATCGTGGATGCGGTTTATTTCGTCATTAGTGAGCGTTCTGTCTAATGACCGATAGGTGATTCTGAAGGTATGGGAAATTTTGCCGGGACCGAATTTTTTCTCATTTTCAAACGTATCTATAAGCTTCACTTCTTCAATGAGATTTTCGGCCTCATCTCTGATAATTTCGTAATAATTATTAAGCGTGACGCTTTTGTCCACAACGAAAGAAATGTCGCGCACCACGGCCGGATATTTGCTGATTTCTTTAAACGTGCTGTTAATGTCTTTGAATTGCGAGGTGATACGCGAATCCTCCGACCATAAAATACGAATGTCAGGAATGCCCATTTTTACCATTGCCAAACGGTCGCCGAAACCGAAAGCCCAGCCATTGTAGATTTCCGGATCCAAGCCAAAATTTTTCAGCACCTGCGGATGCACCAAGCCAGCGCCGTTGACCTCCATCCACTCGCCACGGAATTTCATGTCCATTTCCACGGAAGGGTCGGTAAACGGAAATGTATCCACCAGAAATTTGTATTCTATGGCGTCGCCGAAAATGCTTTTGGCCATATCAACCTGCACCTCCTCCAGATCTTTCTGGGTGATAACTTTTTTTGACCGCTTACACACGTAGAGACCGTCAATTTGGTGAAACGCCGGGTAGTGGTGGCGGTCAATTTCGTCCTTGCGAAAAACGATACCGGTTGAAAGCGCCCCGATTTCGCCCTCGGTTTCCAGTTTTTTCAAAATGTCTTTGTCTTTCAGATAAAACGACCACATAACGGTCATTTGCGTTCTGAGTACATGGTTTTCGTCCACATAATAGGTGTCGGTTTCTTTTCTGCTTGGATGGTTGGCGGGTGTATTAAGGAGGTCAAAATCTTGCTCCACCGTCACTATCCGCGGAAAATCAACGAGGTCAAAATTTTTAAAGCGAGGCAAAGAAATTATTTGATCAAAAAGAATTTTTACGGGCGAGTTGGCTTTTTTCGTTAAGTCGGGCAAGCGTAAAAGCCGTTTTACGCGCTCGGCCTTAACATCGGTTCTTTTTTCTAGCTCGGCGACGAGAGCGTCCTCCTGCGGGTCGGCAATGACAATCTTTCTAGTCATAATGAGCCATCATAGCTCAAACCGCCTGTTTTTGCTATACTGCACAACACTTTTCATGGAAACGCTCCAGAATATAGCCCTTTACTGCTTTTTATTCGTCGGCCTTTATTTTCAGGTCTTTATTCTGGTTGTCTACACCGTTAATCGACGCAAAATCCGCGACGACAGGGCCAAAGCCGAGCGGGAGCCAGCCCTCTACCCTTCCGTCACCATTATCGTTCCTTGCTACAACGAGGCAAAAACGGTGGGTAAAACCGTTGAATCCCTAGCCGCGCTTAAATATCCTGCCGGAAAATTGCGCATTGTTGCCGTAGACGACGGCTCGCGCGACAACACCTGGAGCGTTTTACAAAACCTGCAAAGCCGCTATGCAATGCTTGAAATTCACCGCAAAGAAAACGGTGGCAAATATACCGCCCTCAATTACGCAATAGAGCACGCCAGTACCGACATTGTTGGTTGCCTGGATGCCGACTCGCTCGTTGCCTCCGATGCCTTGAAAAAAATGGTGCCATTTTTTGGCGACCTTAGCGCCCCATTAGGCACGCCAGGCGCGATGGTTGCCGCCGTCACTCCGGGTATGAAAATCTATAAACCGAAGACGCTTATCCAAGTACTCCAATACACCGAATACCTTGTTGGTATGCTCGTTAAAAAAGTCCAGGCTTGCATCGGCGCTATTTATGTTACGCCCGGGCCATTTTCGCTTTTCCGTCGCGATCTTTTCGCGAAAATCGGCTACTTCCAGCACGCCCATAACACCGAGGATATGGAATTGGCTTTTCGCATTCAGGCCAGCCATTTACACATTGAAAATGTCCATGATGCAATAGTGTATACCGCCGGCCCCGCCACCATCGCCAAGCTCTATCGCCAACGAGTGCGCTGGACCTCTGGCTTCCTCCTCAACGTCCGCGATTACCGCCACATGCTCCTGAACCCACGCTACGGCAACCTCGCCCTCTTCACCGTCCCCATTGGTGTGGCAATGATTATCGGCGTTGTCTCTTCCGTCGCTTTTATTATCTACCGCTTCATTTTGAGCCTCTGGCACTTCTCCGTGCAAATGCGCGTGGTGGGCTGGCAAGCACCGCACTTTGCCTGGAACTGGTTTTTTGTGAGCACCCAAGCTCACTTTCTGCTTATCGCCGTCGTCTACTTCTTGATGATTGGCATGATTATTGAGGCCCGCATCCTGGCCGGCGAGAAAACACTTTTTGGCCGCTCCACCGTTCTCTACTTTATTCTCTTTCCGCTTCTCTCGCCATGGTGGATTATAAAGTCGGTGTATAATGCGGCCATCTCGCACGCCCCCAGCTGGCAAAAAGAGCGCGCCGTTGTCACGGTGAAAAATTCCAACTCTCCTTCGCTATGAAAAAAATCCCCATATGGCTCTACGCCCTAACACTAGGGGCGACGCTGGCGCTTTTCTTCGGCGCCTGGCTCGTCAGTAACTATTTAAATTATAGAAAAACTATTTCTCTCCAGAACGAGGAAGATGCTGTGGCCACCCAGATTCTTTCCCTACAAGCACAATCCGAACTCACCGCCGCGCAAGTTTTGCGCAGTGGTGCCAATGCTTCCGCCACCAGCACCGCCGCCGTTATCGCCTCTAACATGAATGATCTCCAGGCCAAGCTTGCCTTCATGCAAGACCAGCTCGGGCCCGAGAATCCCGATCTTTTCCGCTTGGAACGCTACTTTTCTCTGTTGGAAATAAAGGCCTACCTTTTGGAGCGCGCACTAAACCCGGCACCAAAAACCGCGACACCGATTTCCGCCACCAGTAGCCCACTTTTTGTCCTCTACTTTTATCCCGACGCATCCTGCGACCAGTGCCTTGCTCAAGAATATATTCTCGGCGCCGTTAAACAGCAAAATCCACAAGCCTATGTGTATTCTTTTGACTACACCAATGATTTCGCCGCCGTGCAATCGCTTCTCTCCTTGCCGAAAATTCCTGTCACCACTACCCCGCCTTTTTTCATCATCAATAATAAAGTCCACGGCACTTTTTCCACCCTCGGCGATTTTCAGGCGGCAGTTGCAATGAAATAACCAATCTCGCGATTAGATATTGCATTTTACATAATCTTTTATACGGTTTTCTTTTATTTGTGTCAGAACAATAAATTTGAGTGGACTGTTTTGTTTATTTTCAGCATCTAAACCGACCCATCTTGTGCGGCATAGAGTTTGTATATTTTCTGAAAATAGTCGGGGATGTAGGGTAAATATTTTTTAAACTGTTTTTTAGGCAAAAACTGAATGGACCTAATAATACCGCGGCAATTTTTAGAGCCACAATGACACTTCACCTTCCATGTTGCCTGAGCTTCTGTAATTGAATCATCGACGACTATCTCTTCATTTGCCTCAATAATTTTTAGTGCTACCACATTATTTTTATCGACTAGACCAACATTCGGATCACACGAATGCCTCACATAAAACCAAGGATTGGTTCTGAATGGAATACACCATTCGTTTTTACTAATACCAAGCCACTTAAAACCAATGCTATCTTTTGGAGGTTTTCGGAATCTGATGCGTGGCCCTTCTACGGTAAATAATATTTCCCCTTTCTTTATTAGCCGCTTTACAAAAACAGTACGGCCTGATTTTATTTTTCCAACATATACCTTCTGCTTTAAATACTCTTTTTGTAAAAAAGAGGGCACATACTCTTGGTATTTCCTAAATAATGTTTCCGGCAAAGATTGTATACTTCGAATCTGTTTTCTGCATTCGGGCAGACCACACCGACATTTCATTTTCCAATTTTGACCCCCTTCAGTGAAAGAATAATCCAGCGTTATTTCTGTACCTTTTTTAATCGGCCTTATGGCCACGACGTCAGACTTATTTTTTAAAAAAGCATTGGGCCGGCAAGAGTGGTTGAGAAAAACCCAAGGACTACCATGGTATGCGATTTTCCACGCATTGTGTCCTACGTGCATCCAATCTGAACCAATTCTTCCGTCTGGCAGTGTTGGATAGATAATTACAGGCCCTTTCACCATGAAAACTTTTTCATTCTTTTTTAGATTTTCTGCGGCAAATACTCCCCTACCCTGAATTGGAGAATTGCTAATGAATACCTTTTTCATATCCTTTTGCACACTACACGAGTGGTGCTTCACTGCGGGCCGTATGGGACGGCATTAGAACGGAATTGTTTAAAAATAATACGCAAATTATGGGGAAAGTTTAGATATGTATGAGTCGGAAATTTGCATATTAATGGTCAATGTAAATCTATTATTTTATCCCCGTAAACATAAATGATTTCCGTCGATTCAAAATGCGTAACCTCTTCTCCTGGTTTAGGATATGTGTGGCCGTGTAAAAAATATTTTGGCTTCTTTTCTTGGACGTAGACCCTCAATGCTTCTAATCCAACATGGGCGAGATCGTCTTGGTCATTTATTCCCTTGGGTGGAGAGTGCGATACAAAGACGTCGACGTGGGGGAAGTCTTTCAATAGTTCCCTTGCTTGGTCTTGAGTGTACATTTTTGCATATGGATCATTTTTGTATTTATGAGACCCCTCAAATCCTCCAAAACTTAATCCGCCAAACCCAAAGGTCTGTAAGTGCATATTTTTAATTCCCAGATCATCAAAATAGTTACCTGAGCAATGATTCCCATACACTCCGATCTTGGGAATTGAAATATTATTAAGCTCAATTAGTTGAAGATATTCAAGATCGCCGAGTGTAATAATTAATTTTATGTTTTCCTTTTCAACCAAATCTTTCAATCCCTTTCTTGGCGGCCTATCCGATATGGCAAGTATTTTCATACACTTTAGAAACTATTGTGGCCTCTCTATATTATCTATAATACTCATTAAGCACATTGATTTTTCTGACCAGAAAATCGTATCTTGGCGGAATCACCTCATCCTCTATTTTTTGCAGGATATTTACTGAATCAAGATACTTTTTTCCTTGCACACTGAGTGCGTTCTTTACTACACCCACACCTTCGTGCAGTGACTTCAACGCATAAGCCATGGACTCCAGACTTTCGGCACTATCGGCGGGATGGGTATTGTCAGATTCCGCTCGCCCAAAAGCATCTAAACCTTGATACAGCGTACTTACTGTTTTTTGCAATTGAGCAGAGTCAATCTCTTTTTCACTACCTACCTGATCTAAACCCCCAGTTGCAATATCAATTGCAGAAAGTCCTTGATCATCAACAAGGGAATCAAAACCACTCTCAACTCGTTCGTGTAATGTGTTTGCAAATTTTTGTGTTGATTGAGAGCAGTAATATAAGCCCTCTTGTATCTTTTTGTTGTTCAATCTTTCTTGTTCAGTATCTTCTGCTTTCATTTCTTCGCTAGTCAACGATGCATCTTTTTTTTCGAGTTTATCTTCAGCTTTTTTCTTCGCATCAATCAAGTCCTTAAGCTCAACCGATCCGGGGTCGTTAGTCACAGCCCGCTCTGGCAAGTCGAGCGCCGCCCGAACACTGTGTAATGATTGCGTATGTTGCGATATTCTTGAATCAAGATCATCAATTGTTGAGCCTAATTCAAGTTTACTTTTAGACAACTGCGTTATTTTTTCCTCGGTATCCATGTCAGGACGTGTGTCCTTAGTCACCTCAGCATCTGCGTGCACGTTTTCAATCGCCTTTTCGACTGGTGTGCTTGCGAGAGCCGCATCTGACGCAAGACTAGGTTTTTCCATACCCGAATTATAGTAGATTGAGGGCATTTATTCAACCTCAGTTACTGTAAAACGAGGTCGGCTTACGACCATGCATTACCTCATAAAATCACTACATTACACACAATTAAACACTATCTTGCTGCGGGCCGTATGGGACAGTATTAGAACTATTTTAAGCCACAATTGAGCTGAAAATCCACGGATAGCACCTGGTTTATTTACTCCTTTTTATTCTCCAACAGTTTTAGGAGGGGCTTGAACTCATATATTTTATTTCTTTTTTTATCAGGAGTGGAATCTTGCAAAATCCCCGCGTCAACAAACTTTTCAACCAAATTTAATAGAGTCTGGTAAACCTTGATTCCCGATCTTTCTTGAATTTTGACAACCGTAAAAATTGGCCTGGCGAAGATAGCATCCAGTAAATTAAAGGCATATGTCGAATTAAATTCAGCGAGATGTTTTTGATACTCATCACGGAGCGTGATAATTTTACCTGCCAATTGGCATGCATCCAGAGCTTGTTCTTTTAAACCGTTCAGAAAAAAACGTAGCCATGGTATCCAAGCATCCTTATAGCTAACATCCGCAAGTAAGTCGTAATAATCCCGTCGGTGTTCTTCAAAATATTGACTAATATACATAAGTGGTCGAGCGATAATTTTCCTTTGATACAAAAACAAAGGTATCAACAGACGCCCCATCCGGCCATTACCATCTTTAAATGGGTGAATTGCCTCAAATTGATAGTGGGAAATTGCGATTTGCACGAGCACGTCCCTTTCAGATGTTGCAGTATTGAGATATTTATCAAAATTTCCATACAGCTCCGGAACCTCTTGTGGTACTGGAGGAATATACCCGGCTTCCGACATGGGAGTTCCTGGCGGTGCAATATAAACTTGCTCTCGTCTAAATTCACCTGGCGCTCTGGTTTTTCCACGCACCGATTCAAGAAGAATTCTGTGGAGTTTTTTAACATTGTTTTCCGCGAGAAATTCTCCTTGATTTATAATTTCCACCCCTTCGCGTAAAGCGTCACGATAATTAATGATTTCTTGAATATCGCGAGCTTTTTCCGTCGTTTCAGAAATCTTTTTTCCATCTTCCGCTTCTTTTTTCATAACCTCTTCAAGAGTTGCTTGTGTACCCTCAATTTGAGAGCTCAAAACAGCTTCGCGAGTAAGAAACGTCCTTTCTATAAGAGCTGGGTTGCTAACGTGTTTAAGCATTTCATCTAACCGAGCCAACGCCGCATGAGCAGAGCTTATATGTTCAACCAGCTCCTTATAATCAATTAAAGGTGGAAGTTTGGGTAAATCAAATGGTGTTTTAGCCTTATTTTCAGCCATATTTAGTGCATTAGAATTAGCGTTAATTTAATTCAAATCGATTAGAATTAGACTATCTCTAATTCAAGTGTATGCGAATTCAGAAACATGTAATTCCAATGTGACTAGTATATTTTGAATTACAATAACGCGCAAGGAATGTCCGGAAATACGATTCCGGCCGCTCTCGTGCGACATAGAAATTAATTATCAGGACTGAAAGTGGTGCTTCACTGCGGGCCCACCCCGACTCGAACGGGGAACTGCGGTTTTGGAGACCGTCGTTTTACCATTGAAACTATAGGCCCAGATGCTTTGCTACGAGCCTGATAGTAGCAAAAAACAGGCATTTTGAAAACGATATGGAATTATTGACGCCAACCAGAAATTGCCACGTTGACGCGCTCGCCGTTAAAAACAACTCCTTCCTTTTTAAGTTTCTTCTTCTTAACTACGATGCCGCCAAAAGCGAAGCCTGTTAATACCCCATTCGCAGCTACAACGCGGTGGCATGGAACGAGTTTATTGTCGGGATTATGCCTCATGAGAGCCCCCACTGCCCGTGCCGCCTTGAAATTGCCCGCCATCGTAGCAAGCTGACCATACGTGGCCACTTTTCCGGCTGGAATTTTTTGCGCGAGCGCGTAGACTTTTTCTTTGAACGATTTCATAGAAGATTTAAGAAAAATTGATGAGAATTTTAACTCCCGCATGCTAGCGTAGCACGGTGGAAAAAGATTTTCAAAAGTGGAGCGAAAAGAAGAAAATTATTGAGGCGAAAACGAATCGGCCATTTTTTCATGAACGAGAAATTTGGTTTTGCTACCTCGGCATAAATATCGGCTCAGAACAAGATGGGGACTCGAAAGAATTTGCTCGCCCTATTATTATTTTTAGAAAGTTTAGTAAAGATATATGCTGGGTACTACCCGTAACAACCTCGAATAGAGCGGTGGCGACCCATTTACAAAAATATTATTTCCCCATTGCATCCCTAGATTTAATTAGGGGCGCAGTAATCCTTTCTCAACTCCGATTAATTGACACAAAACGTTTGGCTAATCTAATAGGTATTATGAAGGAAGAAGAATTTAAAGAACTTACGAAAAGACTCAAAGCCCTATTGCCTTGAGTCTCCTCTTTGTGTGCCTCCACCTTGCGATGGAGTCGGGCCGAAGCCATTGTTTACTTTGTCGGCGGCGGCATTTCTGCCACCGCGGGGCTGTGATGATAATCCGACGGACAATCACCAGAACCAAAAGTCCTTATAATTATAGCAAACGAGGCGATGTCGTCAACTTCACAAAAAGCGCTATTTATTCCCCTTTTTCTTGGGGGTCTGTGGCGGCCGTTTGAGGTAGACGTTATCTTTAATTTTATCGGGCAAAAAACTTTCTTTGCTGTATTTTTCATAGCCTTCGCCATAGCCAATTTCTTTCATGAGCTTGGTAGGCGCATTGCGCAAGCGTAGAGGCACGGGCAAGTTGCCATACTTTTTAACGTCGCTGGTGGCGGCCTGAAGGGCGTTATAGGAGCTCCGGTCCTTAGGCGCCCCAGCGAGATAGGAAACGCCATGAGCCAGGTTGATGGCACATTCAGGCATACCAATGGTTTCTACCGCCCTGAATACGTCGTTGGCCACCACAAGGGCGGTGGGCGCGGCTAGGCCAATGTCTTCCGAGGCAAAAATAACCATTCTGCGGGCGATAAATTTTGGGTCTTCGCCGGCGTCCAGCATCCGCGCCAAATAATAGAGCGCAGCGTCGGCATTGCTGGCCCGCATACTTTTTATGAACGCACTGATGACGTTGTAGTGCTCCTCGCCTTTTTTATCAAAACGCAAGAATTTATTTTGAATAGTTTCCCTAAGTGCCTCTACGGTGATTTTGTCGCCATAAAGCTGGTGGGCATTTTCCAGCACCGTAATGGCCTGGCGGGCGTCGCCATTGGCCATGTTGGCCAGCCACGTGCGTGCCTCTTTCAAGATTTTAATTTTGACTTCTTTGGCCGCGCGCACGATAATTTTCTCTACATTTGCCTCAGAAAGCTCATTCAAAATAAAAACACGACAGCGCGAAAGGAGCGCCGGGATGACTTCAAAGCTTGGGTTCTCGGTGGTCGCGCCGATGAGCGTGAGCACGCCGCTTTCCACAAACGGCAACAGAAAATCCTGCTGAGCTTTATTAAAACGGTGAATTTCGTCTAAAAACAAGAGCTTGGGCCGCTGATCTAAAATACTCCTGTCCTCAACAATAGCGCGAATGTCATCCTTGCCCGCGGAAACAGCCGAGAGCTCAAAAAGATGCGCGTCCAAAGCATTGGCATAAATACGCGCCAGCGTGGTTTTGCCCGTCCCCGGCGGGCCCCACAGAATAAATGAGAACAAATGCTTCTCAGCCACCGCAATAGCCAGCGGCTTCCCTGCCCCCACCAAATGCTCCTGCCCCACAAAATCCCCCAAATTTTTCGGCCGTATTTTAGACGCAAGCGGTTCCATCACCCAATAATAGAACGACCGTTCACTAAAGGCAATTGCCGGGCGAAGCCTCCTTAATATTGCCAAACAAAAATTGCTGGAGTATCCTAAGCGCAGACTTTTAAAAATTGTACCTACAAAAAGGAGTAGTGTATGAGCACGCCTAAAACCGCAGTACCCATCCAGGAGGTATGGAACCGTTATCGCGCCAAAAGAACCAATGCGTTGTGCAACGAGCTTATCGTGCACTACGCGCCACTTGCTCGAACTCTCGCTCGCGTTATGTATACCCGCCTGTCTGAGCAGGCCGTTATAGATAAGGACGACTTATACTCAGTTGGGATACTCGGCCTCCGAAAAGCAATACAGGCTTTCGACCAAAACCGGGGCGTACGTTTTGAGACGTACGCAAGCCAACGCATTCGCGGCGCCATGCTTGACCAAATGAGGGCGTGTGACTGGGTATCAGTGGTGGCTCGGCGACGTAACACGCGCATTGAAACCGCACGAAACACATTTAAAATGCGCTCGGGACGCGAGCCGGACTTTGAAGAATTGCACGAAGAGTTGGGCTTGCCCGCCGCGGCGTTTAAAGCTCTATACGCCTCCGGCACACACCAGCTTCCGCTCATGAGCCACATAGTGTGCTCTTCGGAAGAATCGGAAAACCAACGAAGTTCCTACCTAACGGCAGATTACCGAGAGGCACCTCCCGACCAAAGGCTTGTCCTGGAAGATTCTTCTCGGCACATCTTCTCGGGTATTGACCTACGAAGCCGGAGAGTACTCATCCTCCGCTATTATGAACACCTGAAAGTAAAAGAAACGGCGGAAATGCTCGGCATCAGCGAATCGCTCGTACGACAAATCCACCGGAGCACCCTGCAATTACTCCGCTTGCGACCATCGCTCAAACAATTTCTGGAATGCGAATAACCGCGCGGCTGGCCCCAAGGCCAGCCGTTTTTCTTTGAAATAAGAAGTGCGAATTATTTCTTAACTTCTTTGTGAGTGGTCTTCTTGCCACACCATTTGCAGAATTTTTTCAGCTCAATTTTGCGCTCTACTTTGCGCTTGTTTTTGCTAGACCAGTAATTGATACGTTTACAGGTTTGGCAGGCGAGTTTTATGAGGCGATCTTGGGACATATATTGAAACGATTAGAGACGTAAAAATACTACACCTTGGCAAAAAAGGCAAGTGTTTAAGCCACCGAGCTTGAAGCGACTTCTGCAACGTGGTGTTCAAAAAGTGTGGCTAATTTCTTAGTAGTCACCCCCGGTTTGCCGTTGCCGATAGTAACGTTGTCTATTTTTATAACCGGCACTATCTCCTTAAAACTAGAAGTAATGAAGGCTTCGTCAGCAGTGGCCAACTCACTTACGCCGAGGTCACGCTCTTCCACTTTCATGCCGGAGTGCTTGGCCAACCGCAAAACGGCTTTGCGGGTAATACCGGAAAGAATGTCCCGGGCGGCCGTAATAATGGCCCCGTTTTTAACGATGAAAAAATTACTGGTGGAACACTCCAACACCCTGCCCTGCCACGTAAAGAGTATTTCAAGCGCGCCAGCTTTTCTACGTGCCGGCTGCATCCACACGCCCGTGATGTAATTGGACGTTTTATATTCGGGAAATTGACGCTGAAATTCGTAACTAATAAGCGTGCAACCATGATCCTTTATTTTTTTAGGCAACGGGTCAAAGGGTTCGGCTAGGATAAAGAACGTAAGCTTGTCGCCCTTGTAGTCAATACCATCAACCGTTTCGCCACCCGTAAGAAGAAATTTAATGCGAGCATCAGTAAGCTTGTTGCGCTTCAAGAGCGCGGAAATGGCCTCGGCAATTTTTTGATTCGTGGCGGGAATAGTGAGCCGCATGGCCTCGGCAGAGCGGCGAAAGCGGGCCATATGGTCGTCAAACATAAAAGGCCGGCCATTGTAAACAGCCAAGGCCTCATAAATAGCGTAGCCACGCAAAAGGCCGATATCTAAAATGCCAACCTTCGCTTCGGCTAGTGGCATGATTTTTCCGTTCAGATAGCAATGGGTCATAAAAAGAGTAATTTCTACACACTTGATTATAACCGCTTTTGCCGCTAGAATACAATGGTTTTCACGCGCAGGTGGCAGAGCGGTCAATTGCATCAGACTGTAAATCTGACGCCCTATGGGCTACGGGGGTTCAAATCCCTCCCTGCGCACAATGACAGAAGTAAAATCCACAGTGCAGTTCCGATTACTAGACACCTATCTGGCGGTCATTCATAACAGCGTTGGCACGCATACGTTTCGTAATTTATACGCGACCGTGAACGGTCTAAAAACCGATATCACAAAAAATGGCGAGCTTTCGTGCTCATTTTTTGCTTCGTGGGTTTTGGCGGCTTCGGGTTTGATAAAAAATCCGCACGCCACTGTTGAAAGCACAGTGACAGACTTACAAACGAGCGGTTGGCAAGAATTACCGCTTGAAAAAGAGCCGCCGGTCGGCGCCGTGCTGGTATGGGCGAAAAAAGATTTCGGTACGAGCGGCATTCACGCCCATATCGGCTTCTATGTCGGTAACGGGAAAGCTATCAGCAACGACGAAAAAGCCGGCTCACCGCAAGAACACGCCTGGCAACCGGTCGAGCGGAAAATAGAGAAGATTTTTTGGCACCCTAAGCTGGCAAATTAACAGGATTATTTTCTGACTTCTTCGGGAATATTGGTTTCTATAGTACTCAGAACATCTTCACGCAGGAGACTGCCCTTTTTGCCTTTTTTAACATCAAAGGTGAATTCGGCTGAACCCGTTTTGGCGGTGCCGCTACCAGTTTTCAAGCTCACTTTCACTGCCCCACCGCGCATGATTCCTTTGGAAATCATCATGGAAGCAACGGGGGTGAGAATTTTATTTTGAATGAGACGCTTCAAAGGACGTGCACCGTATTGTGGGTTGTAACCTTCGCGGGCGAGATAATCCACAACCTCCGGTGAAATTTCCAGAGTGATTTCTTTGGCAGCCAAACGTGCTTGAATAAGATTAACCTGAATTTCAACGATTTTACGGATAGCATCGCGACTCAGGATATCAAAGATGATGGTGTCATCAATGCGGTTGAGAAACTCGGGACGGAAGAATTCACGGAGCGATTCGGTGACACGCTCTTTTATTTGCTCGTAATCTACCTTTTGGCCATCTTCCTCAATGGAACCCTTCTCCGCCTTGCCGAAGCCGAATTTTTGCATTTTATCAATGTAGTTGGCACCGAGGTTGGAGGTCATAATGATGACGGTGTTGCGGAAATTGACGCGGCGACCCTTAGCATCGGTGAGCTGGCCATTATCAAGCACTTGGAGGAGCACGTTGAACACTTCAGGGTGGGCCTTTTCAATTTCATCCAAAAGAATAACGGAATAGGGGCGATGACGAACCATTTCGGTAAAGTTGCCGCCTTCTTCATAGCCAACATAGCCGGCCGGCGCACCAATAAGCTTGGAAATGGAATGTTTTTCCATAAATTCAGACATGTCTAAGCGAACGAGAGCTTTTTCGTCATCAAACATAAATTCTGCCAGTGCTTTCGTGAGCTCGGTTTTGCCGACGCCCGTGGGGCCAAGGAAAATAAATGAGCCAATAGGGCGGTTAGGGTCGCTAATGCCGGCGCGCGAACGCTTCACCGTGTCGGCGATTTTCTTAACGGCTTCATCTTGACCAACAATGCGCTTGCGAAGCTCTTCTTCCATACGACTCAACTTGTCGGCCTCGCCCTCAAGCATGCGAGCCACGGGGATACCCGTCCAACGCGAAACCACATCGGCAACATCCTGCTCCATAATTTCTTCTTTCAGAATGCGGCGCGAGCTCTGCAGCTTCTTCAAGCGTTTGAGTTTAAGGTCAAGGTCTTTTTCCAACTGGGGAATGCGGCCGTAGCGGATTTCTGCGGCTTTGCCAAGGTCGGCATGAGCTTCGGCGCTTTCAGCTTCCAAGCGTGACTGCTCCAGCTCTTTCTTGATGGTTTTAATTTCGCCAAGTGTCTCTTTTTCATTTTTCCACTTAAGCTCAATTTCGGAAGTTTGCTCTTTTAGATTGCCGATTTCCGCTTCAATGATTTTCACCCTGTCCTTGGCGGTTTTGGTGGTTTCCTTTTTAAGAGCTTCGCGCTCAATTTCCAAGCGCATAATTTTGGCATGCGTTTCCTGCAAAACCGGCGGCATATCCTCCAGAGTGATTTTCAAAAAAGAAGCGGCTTCATCAATAAGGTCAACGGCTTTATCGGGCAAGTAACGATCAGTGATGTAGCGAGAAGAAAGAGTGGCGGCGGCGACAATGGCGTCGTCGGTAATACGCACGCCGTGGTAAAGCTCATATTTTTCCTTCAAACCGCGCAAAATGGCGACTGTGTCATCAAGGGACGGCTCGTTTACGAACACCGGCTGGAAGCGACGCGTCAGAGCCGGGTCCTTTTCAATATGCTTTTGATACTCCTTGATGGTGGTGGCGCCAATCGCTCGGAGCTCACCGCGCGCCAAAGCGGGCTTCAACATGTTGGAGGCGTCCAAAGAGCCCTCGGCCGCGCCGGCGCCCACAATAGTGTGGATTTCATCAATAAAAAGAATGATTTTGCCAGCCGCGCGCTCAATTTCTTTAAGAATATTTTTGAGACGCTCTTCAAATTCGCCGCGATACTTTGTCCCCGCCACCAGCGCGCCTAGGTCAAGCGATACCAGCTCTTTGTCCTTCAAAGATTCTGGTACATCGCCCTGGGCCATGCGCAGAGCCAAGCCCTCAACGATGGCGGTTTTACCAACACCGGCCTCGCCAATGAGAATGGGATTATTTTTGGTGCGGCGCGAAAGAATTTGAATGATGCGCATGATTTCATTGTCACGGCCAATAACAGGATCAAGCTTGTTTTCGGCGGCGAGCTTGGTGAGCGAGCGAGTGTAACGAGCGAGCGCTTTCGGCTTTTTTGGCCCGTGAACGTCGGTCACTTTGTTGGCACGCAGTTCTTCCAAGACCTTTACCACCGCGTCGCGGTTGAGGCGAAAACGAGCGAGCAAGTCGCGAGCGGCGCCAGCCACGTCAAGCATGGCCACAAAAAGGTGTTCCGTGGAAATGAATTCGTCATTGAGCGATTTTGCCACCCGCTCGGAGTCGGCAAGCACCTGGGCTAAGTCCGGCGTTAGGTAAATTTGGTAGGAAGGATTAAGCGTGGAGCCGCCTTCCGGGCCTTCAATAGACTCCATTAGGGAATCGGTTAACAGAATAGTGTCTATTTCAAGCTTGTCTAAGATGGCACTAACCATGCTTTCTTCCTGCAATATTAAAGCCGCCAGTAAATGGAGCGGATTAACGTGATTTTGACCACGCTCAATAGCTAGCTCGTGAGCTTTTCTAATGGCTTCTTTTGCTTTTGTGGTGAAGTGTTGCAGTGGTGGCATATGGTGATATATTTAGGACTCTATTATAGAACGCAGAATGCGTAGTGTCAAATCTAATTCCTTACGATTTGTGCCGCGGCCGAAGCTGAAACGGATTGAAGAACTCTTTAATCCCGGACTAATCGCCTCAACCACATACGAATACGTCGCCGTAGAGAGATTGGTGCAGGCACTGCCGGCCGAAGCCGCAATTCCCTGGTTATCTAGCTGTAAAACCATGAATTCCGCGTCTTTTCCAGCCGCCCCCACACCTATATTAACATTGTTCGGCAAGCGTTTATTACGGTCGCCGTTCAAAATCACCCTATTTATGGGGAAAAGTTTTTCTAAAGACTGTATGAAATATTCCTGAAGTTTGGCCATTCGTGTCGCCTCTTTTTCACGCATTTGGTCAGCAATTTTCAAAGCTTCGGCAAGACCAATAATGGCCGGCACATTTTCCGTGCCCGCCCGCCGGCCAGCTTCTTGACCTCCGCCTAAAATCTGGGGCTCCAGAGTCACTTGCCGCTTCACCGCCAATAAACCGACACCTTTCGGACCGTATATTTTAGCCGCATCCAAAGTCATCATATCCACGCCATATTTCTGAAAATTTACATCCAGAAAATTGGGCCCCTGGCTAGCATCGGTATGAAAGTAGGGGTAGTTGAGCTGACCGAGCGTCGGTTCATCTTTTTTATTCTGGGCAATTTTATATTCTGTAATAGCCCGCGCAATTTCACGCAACGGTTGAATCGTGCCGATTTCGCTATTGGCCAATTGCACCGTTACCAAAACTGTTTCTGGCGTTACAGCCGCCGCGATTTTTTTTACATCAATGATACCGTTAGATTCCACCGGAACGTAAGAAACTTTAATTCCCCACTCCTCCAACGCTCGGCACGTTTCCAGAATCGCCGGATGCTCTATGTTTGTGGTAACAATATGCGGTGCCGTAATTCCCTTTTTGCGGGCCGCCATAACCACTCCGCCAATCGCCAAATTATCCGCCTCAGTCCCGCTCGCTGTAAAAATAATTTCTTCCGGACGCACGTTTAAAATGCGAGCAATGCCCGTACGCGCTTCTGTAACGGCTTTTTTTGCCTGAACTCCCTCCGCGTGAATACTTGAAGGATTGGCAAACCTCTCTGCTGCAAATGGCCACATCGCTTTAGCCACGCGCCCATCCACCGGCGTTGCCGCCGCGTAATCAAGATAGATTCTTTTTTTCGCAAACATTTCCCCTAACTCTACTGATTTTTCGTAAAATACACAAGAAAATTCCACCCTAGTTAGCAAGCACCGTCCCCGTAATGTTTGCCGTGTACGTACCGCTTGAAATGAACATATTATTTTGATTAACCGCATAACACACCGTAGTGGCGTTGCCCGCAGGCGTCGTAGTGCTGGAATTTTTTGCGGTTGTTGTGGCCGTAGTGTAAAAACCAAAATATTTAAGCGTGGTAGAAATAGTGCTGGTGCTGGCGCCATTGCAATAGTTGCCCGTACCCCAGTAACCAGCGCCGCCCGTTATATTACTCCCCGCCACCGAAAAACCGAAACGAGCGTCGGTGCTACCAATACCGCTCGTCCAAAACTGAGGTGTGGTTGTTGGAAAATCGGCAATTTTATTACTACCACTCTGCATGGCAGGATTAGTGCTTGCCGCCAACTGAAATGTATAGCCGAGAGTATCGTTTGTGCTTACGGTAAACGTGGAGGTAGCTACCGCAGTGTTTTGATTAATACTCAAGTTGGTACTCATAGCAAGCACATTGGAATCAACGGTCACTCCCACGCCACTCGTCACATTCAGTGTTACCACAACGGCCTACGAAGTTGCGCCCATGGCGAAAAAAGGCTCGAGAGTTATATAAAAAGTAAGAAGCGCCAACGCTGAACAAGCGCTTAAAACTAAGGATCGACGTAAAGAATGGATTATAAGGAGGATCACAAAAGTTTCGAAACTACGAAATATAATACCATAATAAATCGGAATACTGTTCAGTACAATTTCCGTAAGGGGAAAACTAAAATGACAGTAACGTCATAGAAAAAACCGTACCCATTTTCACAGGCACGGTTTAATTGAGCTACCGCGAAGAACAAACTGGCGAAAGCGAACCGACCGCCTCCCAAACCATATCAATAGCTAATAACGCCAGTTATATTCGGTTACGAAGAACACACTCCAAATACTTGACCGTGCACAACAGCACACATTATTTCAGCCAAAAAAACAAGAGCTGCTTTGGCGAAAGCCAGCTTTTGTAGTATAGTAAGGAAATCGGCAGTTCATAAAGATTTGAGAGAATCTTAAGAAAGATTTTAACTGCGGAAAAACCATGTTCGCGCACACGATTACCGTTCTTAGTCAACACCTCTTGCTTTTGGCCGCATTTGCTATCGGCTTATTTTTGATCATTATCACGCTTCGTGTTGGCTGGCTCTATCACCGTATCAACCGCGTCCTGGCGGTCGGTGATATTTTCGGCGGCAGTAATAAAACGGGCGCTCAATCAATTGAACAAGCCTTGGTGCGCGCCGCCAGTGATTTAACCGAGCTGCGAAAATTCACTAAGGATATGGAGCAGTACTTGCTCACCGTTGAGCATCGCCTGAAAAAAAGTGTTCAAGCAGTGGGCACTGTGCGCTACAACCCGTTTCAAGGCACCGGCAACGGCGGCAATAACAGTTTCAGTGCCGCGTTTATTAATGAGCACGGCGACGGCCTCGTGGTAACCTC